>SMTZ1_10003311_pt1 | contig 16231 bp, 16 predicted proteins | sample DeeMarSWOR136_30_FD_25667 | JGI IMG/M metagenome (IMG submission 25667)
CAATGAACGGATTAATTCCCCAATTTTATCATGGTGAGATGATAGGAAATGTCTTTGTGAAGGGTAAAAATACAAGAGAGGTTCCTACATCTTTATTATCGAAAGAAGTCGGATTGGTATTTCAAAACCCTGAAAATCAATTACTTGCAATGAATGTGGAACGAGAAATCGCATTTGGACCGGAGAATTTGGGAATCGAGTGGAACGAAATCGATTCAAGAATTAAAGAATGTTTGAAAGTTGTTAATATTGAACATTTAAAAAAAAAAGCGCCCTTTGAATTAAGCGGAGGAGAACAACAAAGAGTTGCGATTGCTTCGGTTCTTTCTTTACAACCAGAGTTAATAATATTAGATGAGCCGACATCTTTATTAGATCCATTAGGTGCAATTCGGATTCTTTTATTATTGAAAGACCTACTTCAAGAGAAAAAAGTTTCAACAATAATTGTAATTGAACATAGACTTGATTTGGTGCTTCCCTTGTCTGACGAAATTATTTTAATTGATAAGGGGCGAATTATTGAACAAGGAAAGACGCATGAAGTTATAAATGGAGATATTTTTTTAAACATAGGGCTCAATATTCCTAAATGCGTTTCGGTTTTTCAAACCCTAAAAAATGACAAATTATACCAAGGAAAATTACCATTATCTGTCCAAGAATCAATAGAAATAATAAAAATGTCTTAATTGCCAATAAAATGACTAGTATCCCGCAAATTGTTGTAAACGATTTACAGTATCACTATCCTGACGGAACTATTGCTCTAAAAGGAGTAAGTCTGAACATTTATAGAGGCGAGATTGTAGGAATAATGGGTAAAAATGGAGCTGGCAAATCTACTTTAATAAAAACATTCAATGGTTTGTTAAAACCAACATTTGGAACTGTATATGTGGAAAACAACAATATCAGCGACACTTTTACCTCCTATTTGTCAAAGAAGGTTGGAATCGTCTTTCAAAATCCTGAATTGCAACTATTTGCAAACACTGTTGAAGACGAGATTAAATTCTCGCTGAAAAACCTCAATTTATCAAAAGAAGCTATTGACGAAAAGATAAGCGAAACTCTGAAAATTTTTGATCTTGAAAAATATCGCAATAGGTCTCCATTCAATTTATCCGGTGGCGAAAAGAAACGATTAGCTATTGCGTCAATTATGTGCAGAGATCCGGAAATAATAGTTTTTGACGAACCTACAATTGGTCAAGATGCAAGTGGTATAACATTCATTAAACAAATTATAAAGGAAAACGCTACAAGTGGTAAAACCGTAGTCATTGTCACCCACGATATCGAATTTACAATTGATGTAATCCCCAGGATTATCCTTATGGCAGATGGTCTCGTTGTTGCTGATGGTCCAACGCACAAGATCCTCAGTCATGATACTATATTAGAAATGACTTCTCTAACATCGCCACAACTTGTAAAGTTTTCAAAATCTCTAACAGAACTTGGAGAAAAAGTGCCCGAGGATATTTTCTTAGTGAAACAAATGGTTCAGTATTTGAGTGAGTTCTTTAAAAACGAATCAAGAAAAAGAAAAGGAGGTAAACCATAATTTCTTTTGAATTTTTAGAAGCGTTTAAATTCATTCAAAAAAGAACAATTATTCACTCTTTAGATCCTCGAACGAAGCTCCTATTAGCAATAGTATATAGCGTTCTAGCAATAATATTTAGCGAAATTCTCGTTTTATTAGTAATTTTCTTATCGCTTATTCCATTCATGATTCTTGGAAAATTATTTGCTCAGTGGTTAAAGAGCATAAAAGGGATGTCGTTTTTATTCCTTCTGCTAATAGTGTTCAACACTTTATTTGACTCGTTTTCTTATTCAATTTCAATGATTTTAAGAATTATTATAATGGTGAGCTCCTTCTCAATGTTTTTCTTGACAGTTCACCCCGATGATTTAATGTTGTCTCTTATTTCCCTGAAAATACCTTATAATATCGCGTTTTCCTTTGCGTTATCGTTTAGATTTGTTCCTACAATTGCTATGGAAGCTCAAAATATCATTGATGCGCAAAAAAGCCGCGGATACGAGTTGGAACAAGGTGGTTTAATTAGTCAAGCAAAAAATCTGATACCGTTATTGATTCCACTAATTGTATGTTCTATGAAACGAGCGTTTCACATAGCAGAGAGCCTCGATTCAAGAGCATTCGGAAGCACTAAAAATAGAACTTTTTATTATACAATCTCATACGCAAAAAAAGACTGGATATTGACAGCAATTTTAATCGCCTTTTTCATTTTTGGAATAATAGTAAAAATATTTCCAAATATAATACCAGCATGGTTTTACTTTAGACTTTCAATATAGAAATCTTGATAAGAATGATAAAAGAAATAATTACGATAAAATCAAACAACGATTCTAAGAATTTTTTTTTGGGCTTTGATGGACTCCATGTTAATCTCGATGAAATAAGAGAAAAACATAAGTTGAGCGAAAACTCCCAAGTAGTTGATTGCTTATTGAATTTAATAACAGATGTGAATAAAAAGTACCCCCAAGCAACACTACAAATATTCAATCCTGAATTGCTCCTTTCGAAGGATCTTATAATAAGGGCGTTTTACCACGCTCAAAAAGCATTTGACGCTAATATAAATATATCAAACCAAAAAAATATCGAATTATTATTGTATTTATCTACAACTCGTCAAATTTCAGAAGCAATAAACCGTTTTGGGATTGAAATAAATACGAAAAAATCAAACTCTATTCTTGAACTTGTTTATTTTATCGCAAATAATGAAGATACGATAGAGATAATAAAAGATGAGCTGATGAAAAATATTTGTACAAAAGAGGGGTCATCAATTATTACAGAAATAAGTATTGAGAAAATTGCCAAAATTATTGACACATACGGAATAAAAACAAATCAAATTGGAGTAGTCTTTCAATCTTATGACATCCCCTTTAAATATGAAAATGCTCTTGAAAAGAATAATCTAAACGATTTATGTAACGCAATTCAAGACATTTTACTTGAAAAAATGGCACTTTTATCCCTTGAGAAAATTGCTAGTGATTAGTACTCTCCTTTTCCTTTGCGATTGAGAGGATTTCATCTCTCTTTAAAAAAGAAATACCTGCTAATTTTCCCAATATTTCAATATTTACTATTTTATCTGGATTTTTTAAATCTACCTTATTTTCGATTCCATCTGCAACAAAATCCACAATTTCTAAGGTGGAAAGTGCGCAATTTCTCTTGTTTACTCTTAACCTGAATGTCTCTTCTTTCTTTACTTTTTGGTGAAAGTTCTCGTGTACTATTTTCCTAATAATTTCTAAGTCAGTTTCGCAATTAAATTCAATAGGGATAATTTTTAACATGTATTGAAAAAAATCTGGATTCTTCTGAGCCAATTTCCGCATTTTTTTTATGCATCTCTTAGGCTCAATATTTGTTATACATCCGATCAGTCCTGAGAATCCCAGCTTAAATATGAGTGGGTATTCATCGCCAAGCGTCAATAATATGAACCATAACTCAGCTCTCGTATTACCCTCGTTATACCTTGAAGTCGACACCAATAAATTAAAATTCTTCAAATTTTTATCACTAATTTAGGACTCTTAAGATGTCTTCCTTTTTAATTGAACCGATTCTTAAAAATCTCAGGTCTGACTTCTTGGTTGCCGAAGAACAGTCAACTATTGTACTAGGTCTCTGAGCTAAAGTCGTCCCTGCGTCCAAAATCAAATCTAGTTGACCAAAAAAAACTTTTGGGATATCTTCTCCTTTAATAATATTCTCCGTATCGGAAATATTTGCTGAAGTTCCAATAATTCCTCCAAAAGATCCTTTTTCCTTTAAGATTTTTAATATGTTTAGGATTATTTCATTCTCAGGAACCCTTAAAGCGATTGTGTCCTTTTCACCCGTTAAACCGTTAGGTACAGAATTTGGAATTTTTCTAACAATAATAGTAACTTGACCTGGCCAAAAATTCTCAGCGATTTTACGAGCGAAGTCGTTAAAGTCTCCAATTTCCTCGGCCTCTCCAACATCATAGATTAATACAGGAAATCCCTTATCTCTATCTCTAAATTTAATATTAAAAATTTTTTCAATCACTTCCGCGTTAAGCGGATCTCCACCAAGTCCATAAACTGTATTTGTAGGATAAGCAATAATTTTTCCCTCAATTACGCAATTCGCAGCTTTCTCTAAAAACAATCTATCCTTGTTTTTGTCTCCGCTTAATTTAAGCAATAATCCCAAAAATATCCGTCCAATCTAGATTTTCTATTATAATAAATAAAATAAAGAAAAGTATTAAAAACTATAATTAGAAAAATTAAAAATTTAAAAACTAATAAAACAGAATTATTTATATAAAATAAAAAAAAAATATGGGATGTTAAAAAGATGACTCTCGAATTGGCGGAGCTTGAAGCACCTTTAAGCAGATTCGGATCCCTCATTGCTGCTGGTGCTTCTGCAGCATTAACTATCATGGGATTATTATTTTTTACAGCATTAGATGAAGTCGTACTACTTAATTATGTAATGCTTCTAATTGTAGGAGTAATTATTATGGTAACTTCCTTCTTGGCTTTTGCATCGCCTTGGATACAATATAAAATAAATTTTTCTTGGTATTCAATTCTTGCGTTAATTCTTTTTGTGTTAAGCATAGTAATTGTACCTAGAGGAACACTAATTCAAAATGGTGCGTATTGGGCGATCGGAATTGGAATCATTGGGATTGTTGTAATTTTTATCGATAAACGACCTAATCTCGGACCGGAAGGAAACAAACACCTATATCAAGCTTATGGAGGAATTATGGCCTTTTCGATGGGACTCTTAATGTTAGTTCTCGGTGTATTTGTTTTAATTTTTAATATAGCAGATTTTGCGGGAGCGGGAACTATTCCAGGAAACTTTTACCACGATTACATTCAAGGTTTAGGTAATTATAACGAGGGAGTTACTACTTATAACGCTATTCGAGGTGCTGGCATAATTATAATTATTGGCTCAATTATCGTTATTTTTTTAGCAATACTAAGAAATAAAGTTGGATTGAAACTTGCGGGTTTGATAATTTTTGCCGGAGTAATTATCACAGCAGGTGGTTTAGGATCTTTTAGCATCAATTGGAGTATATTAGACCAATTATTTTTTACTTTTAGACCAGATGAATACGAAACCCAACTACGATTAACAGATCCAGGTATATTTAACCTCGGTTTCATTCTGTTTTTATTAGAATTTGGCTCATTTTTGATGATAATCTATTCTTCGCTTCAAAGTAAACCCATAGAAAAATGGAGAACCAAACGCAACCACTTTCTTGCCGCCGCAGAAGTTGCAACCCGAGAACAAAAATTAAGTAGAGCAATAAAATATTTAGAACAAGCAGCAGCGTGGAGTAGTAGATTAGGTGAAGAAGATAAAGCTGTTGAATTGCTAACGCGCGTGAAACAGATTCGTGATAAGGTAATTAAGCTTAAAAAACAAGAAGCAGCGGAGAAAAGGAAGAAAGAAATCGAAATAGCAAAAGCTAAAGCAGAATAAATAAAAAAAATTTGTTAATCTTTTATTCATTATAATTTTCTTGTATTTCAAGCTCTATTTTTATCTCTTTCCAAGTTTTTTCTATGTTCTCCTGCCAATAGTTAATAGCTTCCTCAGAAATTTGGTTAAACCTTTTTTGAGCCCTTAGATATTCGATTATATTTTCTCTCTTTGAGGGATCGAGGCACTTTTTACTTGGTTTGGATAGATTAAATTTACCATGGTCAATTTCATATAGTGGCCAGAATCCAGTATCTACCGCCAATTTGCTGATTTGAATCGTATCTTCGCTTGGATAACCCCAACCCGGTGGGCATGGAGCAAATATATGGATATACCTAAATCCTTTTATGTCTTTAGCTTTCTTAAACTTTTCGTAAATATCTAAGGGGTGTGATACCGAACAAGTTGCCACATATGGCACATCGTGCGCTGCTACTATAGCAGGTAAATTCTTCTTAAACCTTTCTTTCCCAAATGGTGTAGTTGTTGTAACCGCACCATGAGGGGTCGAGGAGCTTCGTTGAATGCCCGTATTCATGTAAGCTTCGTTATCGTAACATACATAAATTATGTCTGAATCTCTTTCAGCGGCTCCACTTAAGCCTTGAATTCCTATGTCCGTTGTGCCTCCATCACCTGCAAAAGTCATTGATACCATTTTGTCCCAACCCTTTCCTGGGAATTTATAAGCCTTAGCTTTGAAAGCAGCATCTATTCCGGAGGCAGTAGCTGCACCTGCAGCAAAAGCCATATTAAATTGCGGAAAATCGGGAGCTGTTTTCGGCCAGAGCCCTATTACTACATTCAAACAGGAGGCGGGAGTAACCATTGCGACATGCTTTCCTAGCGCTTTCATCGCCCATCTAAGAGCAATTTCAAGACCACATCCCGCACAACATGCGTTTCCAGGAAGAAACCACTCCTTGCAAGCGATATCATCTTCCATTACTTGTTTTAAAGATACCATTTTTATTCCACCTCTAAAATCCCACTCCAAAAAGTGTCATGAATCATGTCTTTTGGGAGTTCTCCGGTTTCATTAAATTTCACTAAAATTTTTAATTGTTCCTTTTGTTCTTCGAGAGAAACCTCTCGACCTCCTAAACCATTCATAATCGGTAAAATGCTCGCAGTACCCTTAGTATCGTGTAATGCACACTTTACTTCACAACTCACTGGACCTCCAGTCTGAGATCCAAAAGCAGTTGCTCTATCAACAACTCCAAGAACTTTAACTTTCTTCGCGACTTCAACTATATCTTCTGTTGGAAACGGTCTGAAATGTCTTAATTTTACCATACCTACCTTAAATCCCTCTTCTCTTACTTGATCCACTGCTTCCTCCATTTGTAATGCTAAATCTCCATAATTTAAAATTGCTACATCTGCATCATCCATTTTATATTCTTGGATTAATCCATTTCCATAACTTCTACCAAAAACCTGCTCAAATTCTCTTGCAACCTTTTTTATTTTCTCCTTCGACTTAATTATAGCATCGTGTATTTTCATTCTAAATTCGCTATAGAATCCCGCGGGCATTATAAGATTTCCGTGCATAAGGGGTCTTTCTGGATCGACCCAGATGTGTGGCCATCCCTTCTCGTCTGGTAATGGTGGCAAAAACGAGTCGACTTTTTCTTGTTCTTCAATAATTACAGGTTTCGAAGTATGGGATAAAATAAATCCACCATAAGCCACGAACTTCGGCAATAGTACATCATAATCTTCACAAACCTTGTAGGACATTAATATTTCATCGTATATCTCCTGATGAGTGGCACAAAACGCGCTCAACCAGCCAGTGTCCCTACAACTGATCACATCTGTAAAATCCGCCCAAATATTCCAAGGTGGCGCTGGACCTCTCGATGCAATAGCCATTACAATTGGAAGCCTCACTCCTGCTGCCCAATGAACCATCTCGTACATGTAAAACAATCCTTGTCCAGATGTTGCTGTAAATGTCCTAGTTCCCGCCATACTTGCCCCCACTAAGGATGCAAGTACAGAATGTTCGCTCTCAACCATAATATATTGAGTTCCTGGCATCAAACCGCCGTCCACAAATTCTGATAGCTTTTCAACTACAGTCGTCTGCGGAGTAATCGGATATGCACTTATAACTTGTACTTTTGCAGATTTTGCAGCGTATGCAGCTGAAACATTTCCTTTGATTATTTTCGTTTCCCTATTTTGTATAAACTCTTTAAGTTCTGGTACGATCATTTTTCTAACTCATCCTCTCGAACCATTTCTATATTTTTTGTGGGGCATTCTCTCGCACAAATTCCACAACCTTTACAATAAACATAATCGATTGTGAAAGAACCATCTTTATTTTTTGAAATTACACCTTCGGGGCAATAAAGCCAACAAAAACCACAATGATTACAATTTTCTTGGTCGATAATTGGTCTAAAAGTTCTCCAATCTCCTGTGATTCCAATTGCCCCATCTATTGGTAAAGAAATTGGGATTGGTGATAATTCCTCCCAACATTTATACTCTTGTATTTTAGGGCGCTCCCCTCTAGATTTGTTAATTTTTTTCCACTTTTCTTTATCAACCATAACTCATACCTCCTTAACAGATTCGTAGGCGTCTCGCGCCACACTCATATTTTGTTCCAATTTATTTTCTCCAAATTCCTTTCTCAAAACTTTTTCCATGATATCAAGATCATAATACCCAGTAACCTTTCCAAAAGCCCCCAACATGGGAATGTTAAGGATTGGACCGCTCGAATGCATAAAACTTCTTTTAATGCAAATTCCAGTAGCGTCTACGATAAAGACCTTAACATCCTTGGGTAGTTTATCTTTATCGAGTGACTCCACGCTATCAACGATTAGAGTAACTCCTTCTTTAATGGTGTCTTGAACTCTTGGAATGTCCAACAATGTAGTGTCAAATATTAACATATAATCCGGATCTTTTACGCTATCGTAGGTGCGAATTGGTTTGTCTTTCGAAAACTTCGTAAACGCTTGAATCGGAGCTCCTCTTCGCTCCGCTCCTATGATGGGGATTGCAATAGTATCTATAAAACCTTTTTCGAAAGCAAATTCCGCGAGCAGTTGGCTTGCTGTGATGCTCGTTTGCCCTCCACGTCCGTGGAATGTTATTTCAACAATTTTTTCATTCGTCATTTTTCCAATGTTTTTTTTATGTAATAAACTGAATGCATAAAAAAGACCACCAACAAAACCCGAACAGATTTTGTGGTCGTCTTAAATAATTACAATTTGTACTACAATTAAGAGTACGACTATAAGTAATAGTAATGAGCTTAATATTGTAAGGTCTGAAATCGACTTGTAAGTGTTCCTTCTATTTAAATTCATTTCTGACATTTTTTTACGACCTTAGTATAAATCACTCTAAATTATATTCAATAAAAGATCATAAAATAAAAAAATTTGGTTTTATGATATATAACAAAAATCAAAATTTGAGGCTATTTTTATAATATCATATTGCAATGAAAAAAACGAATAACCCAGAAGATTTAAGTTTCAAATGCCCCGCTTGTTCGGATGGAAAACTAATAATATCTAGAGCCGAACACAAACTCCCAGATGGAGATCTCTATCTCATAATGAAAATTGAATGCGATAAGTGCGATTTCACTAAAAGCGATTTAATTCCGCTGGAAACGCCTACAAAACCCGGAAAATACACCCTAAGAGTCAATAGTAAGGAAGATTTAGAATCAAAAATATTTCGATCGTTTTCCGGAATATTGGAAATACCTGAATTAGAAATGGAAATCGAACCTGGTCCAGCTGCTGATTTTTTTATTACAAATATTGAGGGGATTTTGCAGCGCATGAAAAACGCAGTATCGTATTATAATAGAAACTTAGAAGAAAAAGACGATAAAGTCGAACGAATTTTAGAAAATATTGATAAAGCGATAAATGGAGAGTTTAAATTTACTCTTATCATAAACGATAAGATGGGAGGAAGTTATATTGTTCCAGCGAAAAAAGAATCGTTAAAAATTGAATATTTTTAAACTAAATTATTGTTTTGATTTATACCGTATTTTTACTAACAAATCCCTTAATTCCACTTTATCGCTATCCGGGGCAACATATTTCTTCTTAGAACCTTCTTCAAGGGATTCAGTCTCAATTTGATTACCTCGAAGCGATACCATCTTACCAAAATCTTCATTTAATACTAATTTCATTGCAGCTAATCCAAATCTTAATCCTAATAATCGGTCATAAGGATTTGGAGTTCCAGCTCTCATAGTATGGCCTAAAACGACGCTTCTACATTCCAGATCCACGCCATTTTTCTGAAATTCTTCTTTTAAGTCGTTTCTTTTATTTAATTCATCGACTATTATTTGACTCATATTTAATGAGGTTAATAGGGGATTTCCAAATACATCTTTGGGTAAATTATCAATTGTTTCCTTTGAAATCGTTTTAAAATCCCTTGATAAAGAATCTTCATTAGGATAAGCTCCTTCAGAACACGCAATTATATGATACTTATAGCCGCTCTTTACGCGCTCTTTAAGTACATCAACTACATCTCTTTCGAAATCAAAGGGTGTTTCAGGAATTAAAATAATATCTGCTCCGGACGAAATCCCACTATATAAAGTCAAAAATCCAGCATCTCTCCCCATAACTTCCACAACCATTACTCTTTGATGAGATCTAGCGGTTGTTGTAAGATTATCCATCGTATTTGATGCTAATTGAACTGCGCTCCAAAATCCAAAGGTATAGTGAGTTCCCGCTAAATCGTTGTCGATCGTTTTTGGAACCCCGACAACTTTAGCATTAGCGTACTTGTACATCGCTGCGGCTACGCCCAAGGTATCATCACCACCAATAGCGATTAATGCGTCAATTCCTAATTTATCAAATTGTGCCGCCATTTCAGTCGCTACTTTTTTAGTAAGCTCTTCCTTTTCCTTCGGATCGACAATTTTATGAATTGCTTTGTACGGATTATATCTCGAAGTATAAATGTAAGGTCCGCCAATAGTATGCAGGTCGTCTAATTCGGCGATGTTTAAAGGTTGTTTAATATTTTCCATGAATCCTTTCCAACCTTTATTAATTCCAATACATTCAATCCTTGCATCGAACGCTTTTAACAATATTCCATAGATTACAGAATTTAAACCTGGTGCGTCTCCACCACCAGTTAAAACACCTACTTTTTTAATAGCCATGGTTTTTCGATTAAGATAGTTTTATTTGAAATATAAATTTCTATTAGGATAAATAAATGTAAACATTTTTTTTATTTAATATGCATTATTTCACGGTATCTGTACTTAATTCGTGGGATCCAAAAAGATCAAGTAAAATCTCGGAAGTAAATTTATTATCTCTGAAAATAATTTTGGGAAAATTTCCTATGATTGAAAAACAGTTTTTTAGCGATCTTAGAGATAATCTAAAAAATAAACCAAATTATTTCTCGCTCAGATCAATTAAAAGGATCGTTGGCCCCCAAAAAGAAGACTACGAATTAGCTGATTGGACCCTCTTATGGGGTTTAGATTTCAAATTTAGGGCATACCAAGTATTAATTCAAAAAAGTAAAGATGGTAAAGGAACTTTAGCAGCAATTGGACCTGTGGGTTTGGCGTCCTTCTTCGATCGAATGAAATGGAATAGCATTCTTCCTATATTATCCTTACTAAATTCTCCAGAGAAGATGAAATTTCTCGTTACTCTAGTACCCAAAGGCGAATCTATCGTAAAAGAAATGGAGCAACAAAAACTAAAATCCGCTCAAGTAGAGCAAATAATTAATCAATGGAACTCTATGAAAAATGTAGAAGGTCAATGGTTCCCTTCTTTTAAACCTAGATGCCCAGTATGCAATGGATCTATGGAAGAACTACAAGGTTATCAAGTAGGTTTCGCGAAGCTAATTTGCCCTAGATGTGGGTATAGTAGAAAGAACACTAGTTAGACTCCTTGAATCTCCTTTCTTAATTCAATTAATTTATCGGGATAATCGGTATAGATTGCGTCGACTCTCTCACCGTTATAATTCATACTTAAAAATCGCTCCATCGATTTTTTTGTAGTTACACCCCACACATAAAAAGCTAAGCCATTTTTTTTGATTAAATTAAAAAAATTTGAGCTTGCTTGACTGTGTTTAATGTTAAAACCAGTAATGTTTAATTTTTTCATCTTAATGAATTTGAAATCTCTTGCTGAAAGTGAGGTATGTCTCTCTGAAATTGAGTATATAATTGTAGCCTCCTTATTCACTTTTCTTAACTTAGACATTCTAAAGAATCCATCACAAACGAGTTCAACTTTATTTAGTATTTTAAATTGGCTTGCAAGGTCTATTATTTTCAATCCCACATTGGCCCCTCTTAAATCAATACTATATTTTATGTCTTTATCTCGAAACTCTTCAAATACTTCTCTTAAAGTAGGCACTCGCTCGTTCTTTTCTAGCTCGATTTTTTTAATTTCATCGAGAGAACTCTTGTTAATTTCTATTTTTTTTTCGTTATGTTCTATCAAAAAGTCGTGATAGAGGATTATTTCTCCATCTAATGTGAGATGTGCATCTGTTTCTATTCCATCAACTCCCATCTCTACGGCTTTCTTAAAAGAAGTTAGCGTATTTTCTATCTCGTAAATACCAGCACCTCGATGTCCCCATATAAATGTCAGTTTCAAATGCAATCCTCATAAAGCAATTTCCAAATTGAAATTATGAATCCCATGAAAAAAGTTATTTAAAAACCATAGATGATTCTTAAAAACAATTTAATATTAGTTTTCATATAATAAATTTCTATAGAAAAAATATTATAAAAACTCGATGAGTGAGATTTAGAAAAATGTATGTTGCTGCCTTAGATTTAGGAACATCGGGATGCAGAACTATGATATTCGACGTTGCTGGATCAGTTGTATCGAGCCACTACGAAGAATGGGAAAGTTTTTATCCATCTCCTGTAATGGTTGAGCAATCTGCAGACCAATGGTTTGAAAAGCTTAAAATTACCATAAAAAACGCTATTCAAAAGGGAGGTATCGACTCCCAAGAAATTGTAAGCATCTCAATTACGAATCAGAGAGAAACTATTGTTCCAATAGATGAAACTGGTAAGGCACTCCATAACGCAATAGTATGGCAAGATAGAAGATCAACTCAAGAATGTGAGATTATTAAACAAAAAGTTGGAGCAGATAAAATATATGAAATTACTGGATTAACCATTGATCCATACTTTTCTGGGTCAAAGATTCTTTGGTTTAAGCTCAACAAACCCGAAATATATAATAAAACTCATAAGTTTCTTTTGGTTCACGATTATATTTTATATAAATTAACTGGGCAGTTCTATACAGATTTTTCTAACGCTTCTAGAACCATGCTATTCGATATCAATACTTTAAAATGGTCTGATGAGATTGCGTCGCTACTCGAAATCGACCTTGATAAGATGCCAACCCCAGCTGAAAGCGGAGTAGATATAGGAGAGGTAACATCAAAAAACACAGATTTTGATAAAAAAACATTGGTCGTTACTGGTGCAGGCGATCAACAAGCAGCTGCGTTAGGCGTTGGTGTTGTTGAGCCAGGTCGTATTAAGTGTACCACGGGGACTGGTTCTTTTATATTAGCTTTCTTAGAGGAACCTCAGTATGATCCTCAAAAACGAGTGTTGTGCAGTTGCCATGCTGTTCCTGGGGCGTGGGTTCAGGAAGCGAGCATTTTTTCAACTGGGTCTGCCCTTCGTTGGGCTAGAGATATAGTTGGATACGAGGAACGAGAAAAAACTGAAAATGGAAAAGATCCTTATGATTTAATGACTGAACTAGCGGGGGAGATTCCAGTAGGAGCAAATGGATTGATGTTTATACCGCATCTGGCTGGAGCTGGGGCACCCTATTGGAATCCGTATGCAAGAGGCATACTTTTTGGTCTAACTCTAGCTCACACGAGAGCAGAGATTTATAGAGCGATCCTAGAAGGTGTTGCGTTTGAAGTAAAGAAAAACATCAATGTTTTTAACGAACTTAACTTCAAACCAAAAGAATTAAGAGTTACTGGTGGAGGCGCACGCTCAAAACTATGGAACCAAATTATGTCTGATGTATTAGGAATACCCACATTTAAACCAGAACTAGAAGAAGCCACAGCTCTCGGAGCTGCAGTTTTAGCAGCTGCAGGAGCAGGAATTTTTCCAGATGTTGGAAAGGCTGCAGATAATATTTGTAAAATTAGTGAAAAACATTATTCAAACCAAGAAAATAACCTAAAATACGAAGCGATATTTGAGTTTTATCAAACCCTCTATGATAATATTAATGATTCGAATTTATATCGTAAGTTTTTCGATCTCAAATTATACGAAGAAAAGAAATCTGAGGACGAGAGTTAGAAATAATTCTCATCCTATGATTTAATAATTTCAAAATAAATAATTATAAATAAATAAATTGTCTTTTTTTCGTTAAGAGTTTAACTGTATTTGGTGAAAACTAATATGGAACCATGGAATGAACCAAAGGATGAACCAAAAATAGAAAAAGTAGAACCTAAGGAAATTAAGGAAGAACCTAAAGAAGAAATCAAAAAAGAGAAAGTGAAAAAAGAAAAACCTAAGAAACAAAAAGCAAATGTTATGGACGAATATGTAAAGAGGCAAATTACAACAGCGAAGGTCTTTTTCATCATTTTAACTATCTCGATAATTATTTGCATTGCAGGTGCTGTTTATACTATTGCAGATATGTTTATGCCTACGGGGAAAGCGGAACAATTCTCTCAATTGGGTCTTGGATTGCAGATGGCAATCATTGGAGGCTTGTTCGCGGGATTATTTATATTACTCGTGATGTTTTACGCACTATATAAGAAAGGAAATCAAAGAATTCTTAAAATCCTATTTAAGAAGAAAAGAGAAGTGATAGACATATATCAAGGAAAGATGGGCGTAAAAATTATCGCTGTCGGAGTTTTAGTTAGCATTTGCGTCATTATGATTGGTGTTTTATATAGTCTCGTTGATATATTCATTCTTTCAAGCACAACTGGAGGAATAACGGAATTTATTGCTTCGCTTTCGCAAGGACAACAAATATTAATGATAGGACTCTTATGCGTTTCACTGATTGTGCTAGTATTACTTTTTAAATATTTTATAGACCACGGATATTACTTGATCTTAAAATTATTTTACAATATTGAAGATAAAGAATAAAATAGTACTTTTTTTTCTTTTATCATTTATTATTTTTATCAGATATAAAATTACTTCAGCAATTTCCCTATTTAGTATACGGACTTCAGTAAATTATCGCTCTATTGCTATTTAAATAAATCGACTTCCACTCACCTAATTAAAACACATCGTTAATGGGTTTTGCTTGTCAATTAAAATAGGAACTGTATTTTCAATCCCACATATGGATTTACCGAATGTCGCCAACTTCGCTTTCGTTTTGTCTAAGGGTAAGAATAACGATTTCGTTAAAAAGGGATTGTTTTGCGTTACAAAAACTGTAGAAGGCACTCTAATTGGTATCGTAGAAAAAATAATTTTAGAAAATGAGTATTTTTCTAACATCCAGACAGTTAAAGATTACAACGATAATAAATTAAATCTTATTAAGGGGATGTTTCCTTCAGAGAAATTTGAATATGGAATCGCTATTGTAAAATGTCTTGGAATTATTCTATTTAAAGAGAAACAAAAAGAAATTTCTCAAGTCAAAAGAATGCTTTATCCTGCCAAACCGGGCGCTGAGGTTCGCTATTGCGATCCAAAACTACTAAAGCAATTTTTAGGATTTAGCAATAAAGAGGGTGGACTGTTCCTTGGTAAAGTCAAAATAACGGATCTTAACGCATATATAGATATTAATAAACTTTTCAACAAACATTTTGCGACATTGGCAATATCAGGAGCGGGAAAGAGCTATTTAACTTCTGTGATTATTGAAGAACTATTATTAAGAGAAGAAGATTTTGGAACTCCAGCAATAATTTTAATTGATGTACATGGAGAATATTTATACTTTAAAAATAACGATCAATTGAAAAGTCGGGTAAATGTTCAAGATTCCTCCTATTTCCAAATATCTGTACCAAAATTGAGTGCGTATTCTTTTAAAAAATACCAAGAAAAAATATCAGCAGCGCAAGTCAGAGAATTAGCGAGAATTATTTCTGAGTTTAAAGAGGAAAAGAAAAAAACTTCCTACGATCTTAAAGATATTATTGCTTACATTGAATCTTCTGATAATATTAATAAAGGGACTCAACAAGCGTTAATTGGGTGGTTATATGATTTGGATCGCCGCTTGCTTTTTGGTTCTCAGGAAAACCCACCCCTAGAAAATATAATCAAGCCAGGTAATTTAACAATTTTCAATTTACAAACAGAAACAAGTATCGTAAAAAAGCAAATGATCGTAGAATATTTAGCCGGGCGGTTATTCTCCATGAGAAAGAAAAATAAAGTTCCGCCATTTCTAATGATTGTGGAAGAAGCTCATCAATTCTGTCCCGAACAATCGAAATCAATTTCAAAGGCAATAATAGAGACTATTGCTCGAGAAGGAAGAAAATTCATGGCTTGTCTAAATCTAGTGAGCCAAAGACCAAAAAAATTGAGTACCACGGCACTATCTCAATGTAATTCAAAAT
>SMTZ1_10003313_pt1 | contig 16228 bp, 5 predicted proteins | sample DeeMarSWOR136_30_FD_25667 | JGI IMG/M metagenome (IMG submission 25667)
CCATATATACTCGTACGTAAAATGGCTCGAAGCTGTTGCTTGAAAATTTCGGGGGGGTTTAATGATAATCGAATAGCCCGCAATCCGAGATAGGGATTTTGTTCCCGAAACCGGTGTTTGTTGTGATAATAGGAACTAAATTTATCACCACCGATATCAATGGTTCGTATAGTGACTGATAACGGGCTTATTTTCCTGACGACAGAACGATAATGTTGAAATTGCTCTTCCTCTGAAGGATAATCAGTTCTGTCCAAAAAATGAATTTCTGTTCGGTAAAGCCCAATCCCTTCAGCATGGAATAATTGAGCTAATTCAATATCTTCCTCAGACCTGATATTAGCTAAAAGCTGTATCTTGTGCCCATCTTTTGTAACTGAAGGTAATCCAATAACTTTCTTATCCTGTTGCTTTTTCTCATCCAGTTCCCTTACAGAAATTTGATATTTTTGGATTTGTTTCTGTGAGGGATTAATGATGATTTCACCGGTATAGCCGTTCATAAGTGTTGGCGCAGATAACTCTATATAATGAGTCAAATTTGGAATTCCTGTAATCAACGGAATGCCAAGCGACCTGGCTAAGATAGCGGCATGTGAAGTCGGTCCTCCTCTTTCAGTAATCAAGCCGCGAATCTGGCTGGTATTAAAGCTGGCTGCTTGTGATGGTGTGATTTCAGGCGCGATGATAATTAAATTTGATTGTTCACCGATAAGGCATTGCTGGGTATAATCGATAAGATTATCCAGAATACGTCGGCCAACATCTCTAATATCCTGAATTCGTTCTTTGAGGTAATCATCATGCGTTAAAGAAAAGGTTTTAATTGATTCCTGAATAATATCATCAACTGCTGCTTCAACATTGATTCGTTCCTCTACTAATTTTTTCTGAATTTGAGCTAGAAATACGGGATCATTAAGGAATAACAGATGCGCTTCAAAAATATCAGCTTCTTTGATTGATAATTTATCAATAATTTTCTGTCTCAGGTCTTTTAATTGGGCTCGTGATGTTTTTATTGCCTGCGATAGACGAGACAGTTCATGGGTGACCTGTCCGACACGAATCCTTCGTCTGGCAATTTTGGGCGAGCTGCCCAAAATACAAGCCTTGCCCCCGGCAATTCCTGGGGAAACGGCAATACCTTGAAATTTTGATTGTGTTTTGACCATAATTATGTTGACATTTATTTTCTATTAAATATAAAACAGGATCACCTCAAGGGATACAATCATTTCAACAATATCAATTTCTTGGAACTTGCAAATCCATTTGTTAATAATCTATACACATAAAGCCCCGAAGCCACCTGGGATCCAAATCTATTCGTCCCATCCCATACTACTTCATAGAACCCTGCCGATTGTTTACTAGCTATTAATGTTTTAATTTTTTGTCCCTTCATATTATAAATAGTTAATACGACATGGTCTTCTTTGGGTAACTGAAATTTTATTTTTGTCGTTGGATTAAAAGGATTGGGATAATTTTGTTCCAATTTATATTCTTTCGGAACATTGTTATATTCTAACTGCTTTACTTCAGTAGCGGTTGAGAGCCAATTGATAATTCGGTTCAAAAACTTTTGTGCCGTGTCCTGATAGGGGCCAGAAATACCTTCAAATCCGAATGCTAAATAGACCAGCTGATAACCCTTATCTTCGTCCCTATAGCGAATACCTGCTGTCGAATTTTGTGGGATATACTTTAAAATTGAGCTGGCGCCATCATCAGGAATAATAGCACTTGGAGCTGTCTGATTTCCAGCACAACCGGGTCTATCCTCCAGATAGATAAACATTCCATTTGCTATCGGATCGCCACTTTCACCTCGAATCATCGTCGACTTTACAGTGTCCGCCAGGTAATCAGCATGAAGGTAATTGACAAAGAAAGATGAATCTTCTGTCGTGCCGTCAGCTATCAGATCATATCCAATGTTTTGTCCCGTAACTACCAGCCAGCCACCGTTATCAAGATATTCACTGATTGCTTGTTGTTCGTCACTGGTAAGACTGTTAGAACGATCATCGCCTGTAAACCAGATGACGGTCTGATAGTTTTGTAGTACCTTAGCAAACGAGGGGATACCTTGAGAATTTACTTCCCAGGTATCTGAATAGATTTTAGCAAGGGACATCGGCTGATGGAAGTATTGCTCATAATCAGCACCAGCGTCGTCGTCAATAAGTAATATAGTAGGGATTCCGATTGCTAGGTTGAAACTGTCTATTGTGGCATAATCATTATTAGCAGTAATGTTAATCTGAAAAGTTGTTATATGACCAATAGCACCTGGCGCAACCGAGAATGAACAAGGCGGTGAGCTGTTTTGTAAGGATTGAGCATGATCCATATCGCCAAAATTTATCTCAGACGAAATAATTTGAATGTCGGGATCATTCGATGCCAGCTCAGCCTTGCTGTTTTGGGCTAACACCCCGTTATTCCCAAGCGTCACCCATAATTCAACAGTTTCACCTGGTTCAGCTAATCCATTATTATTTTCTAAGCTATCAATTAGCTGATGAGTTACATATTCAATACTCGGACTGGTGATAGCAGTTTTCTTTTTAAGTACCCAATTATCTTTGTCCAGTTGAAAATTAATGATTGGCTCAGATACCGTATATTCGAATGTCTCCAGGCTATCGCTAAACATTTTCACCAATGTGGTTTCTGAACTTGCTGTTGTTATCGTCAGATCAAGGGGCATTTTAAATAATGGTGCATCCGTTTGAACCTGATCGATAAATGCAATCAATTTATATTGCCCGCCTCCGAGCTCCTGCTGACGCCAGCCCCAGGCATAGTGGGGGTAGTTTGGTTCATAAACCCACTGGTGAAAGAACCAGCTCAATGAATCGCCGACAACTTTTTCGAACGCATGTTGCAGGTCTTCGGTGGTTGCAGACCCGTATTCAAATTGGGAGCGATATTGCTGCAAGCCAGTCCAGAAATTTTCTTCACCAACCACATGCCGCAACATGTGGAGAACCCAGGCACCCTTATTATATACAATAGAGGCATAAACCGTATTGGGATTACTAATATCGTGGCGATACATGATGCCTTTGATGTCCAGTGCGTTGTTCTCATTATTCATATAGCTATGGTATGTCTCCTGTCCTTCGAGGTGACCGAAATAGAGCGCTTCAGAAAATACAGCAAAGCCTTCACTAATCCAGGAATGATGAAAATTTTTCGGAGTGACACAATCGCCCCACCATTGATGTGCCATTTCATGAACAAAAAGATCGTCATATTTATGATTACCTGTAATGCAATAAGGCTGCACAGAAACGAGGGTCTGATATTCCATGCCTCCCCAGTAACCCACATATTCGGCTACTCCATATTTTTCATTGTAATATGGATATTTCCCATAATACAATTCGAGGATTCGGAGCATCTCATTGACATTATTAAAATCAATAAGTGCCATATTGTAATGTTCAGGATAAATAAAAAGCATAATCGATAGAGTATCCAGATCGCTGTTAACGTATTTATCCTCAATTACATCATAATTTGAAATTGTAAACGAGACCAAATATGTAGCAATCGGATTTCGAATCTGCCAGTGATGGGTTTTGGTTCCATCTTCGTTATTTTTCAACTCAATTAACGCCCCATTTGAAGCAACAGTAAGGTCTGCTGGAACTGTGATTTTTACATCCATCGAGTCGGGTTTGTCATCAGGTCGATCTTTACAGGGCCACCAGTAGCGGGCATAATAAGGACAACTTTCTGATGAAATTGTAACCACACCCCTGCTGCGATCAAAGGTCATGGGATTAAAACCGGTGTCTAACGATGGCTTGCCATTGTAAAAAATGGTCACCGATATTTGCTCATCTTTGTTATAACTTCGATCTAAGTTAATAGTCAGCAAATCATTATCATGAATGAATCCAGCAGAATTACCAATTGTTGAAGTTACTGACATTTTATGAGAAAGATCGAGTATCAATTGAGAAAGGTTGTCGCTGGTACTTGTCGCTTTAACCGTTACTGAACCATCGATAGTTTCGTTTTGCGGATCGATCGAGATGTTGATTTCATAATAGCAGACATCAAAATTATTCTGGTTAGTCAATGGTTGAGCAAAACAAATGGCAGAACTAATGATTGCTGCAAAAATAAAAAATAAGAGTCGGTTAATTTTTATGAAATTTGACATGTCCAATCCCTCACAATTTTATTAAAGACTTAATAATATAAACAAAAATAAGGTTTAAGTCAAGCAAAACAAATTAACTTGCTTAGACAAAGTTATTAAATCGAAAGAGTGCTATTTGGTGCATTGTCAGTGGTTGCTGATAATAAGGTAATTAGTGTCTGAACGAAAACTAGTAAAACCTGTCATTCCGAGCGGAGCGAAGCGGAGTCGAGGAATCTTTATATCCCGATAAATTAATGAGTTAACCAGATTTCTCCCTTCGGTCGAAATGACAAAAACAGGACTTTTCGTTCAGGCACTAATTAGGTAATAGGGTGATTATGTAATTAAGTGATTAGGAAATAAGGTAATTAGGAATAAAAGGTGATTTCTTTTGCCATCAGCCCAATCATCCAAGCTGGACAAGCCAGAGCCAAAAAGAACAAAAACCTCGTACATCCGCCAGCTGGAGTCTTTCAGGCTGAAGATTTTGTGTAATTAGTGTCTGTCCGGGAAATAAGTTTGTGTCATTTCGACCGAAGGGCGAAATCTGTAAGTCCAATATTTTCGTAAAAATCAGATTCCTCACTTCGTTCGGAATGACAGCTTTAAGAATAATTGATACTTTTCAGACAGACACTAATTACTGAAGGATTAGTTACACGAGGTCCGTTTATAAGATGTTGTTGAACGATGTTATAATCCTATTCAACTCCATCCTGAACAGTAATTGTTTTTCTATTCACTCGGAAGCAAGTGATATTACAATCTACAATAGACAAACGCCTGGGAGAAGGATTGGCAAAATCTGCTGTTGGATTGAATCTCTGCCCCATCGCATCTCCCCCAAGATTGATTATTATGTGAGTTAAAAACTTCGAGTTAAGAATAATGCTGTAATTCTCCTAGCAATTTGATGTGATCCTGAAGGATTGCCTTGAATATCCGTTCCGGGATACTCAAAATGCCTTTTATCGAAAAAATTATACACAGAAAATCCGATCTCCGTTGTTTCATTTAAGAACCTGTATCCCAGTTTTAGATTAATCAGGGTGTAAGGTTTGGCTTTTCCATAGGCCCAGGTTTCATTTTTTTCTGTCTCTCCGACATAATGTGCCATAATATTGGCCGAAAGCCCATTTCCAAATTTGAACCTTAAGCTTCCATTAATTTTGTCTTTCGGGGACGATTTCACCCGCTGCCCTTTTTCATTTTCTTTTGTTAATGGATCATCCTCTTCCCAGGTAAGATTTTGTCGGGAATAATTAATGGAAGCCATCAGCCATTTGGCAGGCAACAAATCGAATCCTATTTCGCCACCGATGGCTTTTGACTTTCCTGCATTGGTGTAGGATTTAAGTGATGGTACAACTACCGTACCTGCTGGATAGCCAAGCATGGTACTAATGTCCTGTAGTCCAATGGTCTTAAAAGAAATGAAATCCCATAAGTTATTGTAGAACAAATCTACTTTTGCGCGAAATCTTGGCCCTAATAATGCCTGGTATCCAATTTCATAGGAAGTTATTTTTTCAGGCAGAAGGTTTGGATTGCCTCTTGCCTGCACTACGACTGTGTTTGCTGGAAGTAATGGTGAGATCATCGAACTGATATCACTATTCTCATATAAATACGATTCAATAAATGAAGGATTGCGGAACGCTGTTCCATAAGAGAACCGCAGGTAATGATCTTTAACAGGAGAAATCAGAATATTCGCCCGGGGAGACAACTGGTCTTTTACCAGGGGATGGATATCGTAACGAAACCCAATCGTAACAGTAAAATTTTCAACGGGTTTGAATTCATCCTGAATGTAACCTGCCATTAGATTTTGCTGATGATCCTGATCGATTAAATCACTTTCCGCAATATTTAATCGATAGTTACCCCCCAGGATAATTGAATTCTTCGATCCCAGGTTGAAAAGAAGTTGTGATTCAATATCATAAGTATTGGCGAGGAAATAGTAGGGTGTATGGCTTGGTTCCTGAATCGCATCACCTCGGGAGCAAGCCCAGAAAAGCCTTGCCGAAAAATTTGAAAGTTTTAATTCTGATTTCAAGTGAACCATTTTCTGTTTCCGATTCATTCGTCCGATACCGGAGAGCGTTTCGCCTTTTCCTTTGTTGTAACCGCCTTCTACTGCAAGTTTGGAGTTTTCATCTATTTTGTATTCAACAAGCCCCTGCACTCTTTTTACATCGCGACTGGGTTCACTCTTATTCTGCCAATGGCTCGTTTCATCTAATCCTAAAGAAATTTTATAACTTAATTTTTCGGAACCCCCTGCATTAATTACGGAACCGAGGTAAGTATTGTTAGTACCGCCAGTTGTGGAGACATGGGTTCCTCTCGCCTCTTCTGGAGATTTTGTAATAATATTAATCACACCGCTAAAAGCATTAGCACCATATAGAGACGACCCAGGACCTCTTAAAATTTCTATTCTTTTAATATCCTCCAGTGAAATCGGAAAACTGTCCCAGAGTATAATCCCATAGAAATCCCAATAAACATAACGTCCATCAATCAATACAAGCATTTTATTGGACATTTCCTTGTTGTATCCCCGGGCATTGATCACTAAATCTGAGGCTGTGATTTGCATAACGTCCAAACCTGGAACCATTCGAAGAATATCAGGGATTGTGATGGCACCAGAGAATTTAATATCATCTTCAGTAACTACCGTAATAGCTGCTGGTGCTTCACTAATCCGTTGTTCCCTTCTCGCCGCAGAAACAACTGTTATTTCTCCAAATGTAAATTCCTCTTCAGCCAATACAGTATTAATTTGAGGTTGTGCCGGTGGTATCTCTGGAAGCGTTGTTGTCGGCATAGTACTTTTAAGAAGATTTTCATTTAAAGTTGATTCTATAGGGATATAATCATGTTCGTTTCCTTCTAAAATAACAATAGGGTTACCATTGATTATAATGTCTTTAGCTTTGCAATCAGCGATAATAATGTGGTTCAATGTCGGATTTGCCGAACTAGCAGTGACAGCTCTATCGCTATATCGAATAATACAGTAGTTTAATTTTGATTGATCCTGGCTTGAAGGTGCGAATTCTATTCCTGCCCAGTCTTCAGTTGTTGGCATAATAGTGGTTGGTCGCTCAGTCATACCAAATTCTTTATCATGTATAGATGTAAACACAATCCGTTTTCCAACATGACCTATTGCCTCTAATTTACCGCGAATATTAATGCTGTAATAGCCGGCAAATTTGACTACTACTCCCGGGTCAATTTTTAGCGCCATATTTTCTGGCACGTCAACGTTGCCGGTAACGACATAAGGACTATTATTAATTAGCCAGTGTCCTGATTGTATACCACTAACTTCTACTGCTTTAGCTGGACTATTTCCCATTAAACCAGTAAAGTAGAAAAATGCTAATAAAAACATCAGTCGTGCTTTTGAATCCAATTGCAATGTCATGAAGATCTCCTTTAATAAATCTTTTTAACTCAATATTTAATATGAAGGTTATTAGTGGTTTTACGGCAATTCTTATACCATTCAAAGTTATTAAGCTATTTTTATAAGATATAGTATTGTTTTATAAGTATTAATTAATAATAGTTATATAATATATTATTTTTCAAATGTTTCAATATAAAACACTATATCGTTTTTAAACAAATCAGCTTTTCAAAATAAGTCATTTCAATATATTACCATATAATCAATAGATAAAAATTTAACAATAGATAAAACCATGATGAAATCCATTTTTCTACTGGTTTAATTCAATTAAATTACTTTATCAATTTCTAGTTGAATAGTTACTACTTATTGTAAAATAGCGAAATGAGGTTGCTTGATTAACAATTATCTAAAATTTAATCCAGAGGTGGTACATTGTTTCAGGGTGTAACAAAGATACTACACTTAATGGATTATAAATAGCTTTATCTAATTTTTTTATTCATAAATGTTGGAAAGATACAACGATTGTAATAATGGCACGTAGTTTGCATTTTACCAGACCCTGGATTTTTTAATGTTACCCTATTATTTATCAAGGGACATGAATTAACTTGCTGTCCCATTTCATATTTCATAACTCAATTATAATCAAAATTATTTATTCGACCAAACGGGTAATTTATTTAATTCACTGTCCTAACCGGAAGAAAATAGTACCAGAAGATTTTTTCACGGTTAAGATGAAAGCTAATAAATCTCGCAAGACTATTACACCGTGGAAATAAGAATAAGTTAAATCAATTAAAATGATGGGGGCAGGCATTATGGACAAAAGGTTAAAAATCCAAATTAGCAGTATACTGGTTTTGATACTGGTGACAGGCAATTTTCAATTAGTGTATTCTCAAGACGATGCGGTCGCCTGGTTTAATCGGGGCGCTAAAGCCAGTGGAACCCAGGAAAAAATCACCTGTTATTTACAAGCGATTAAGCTCAATCCAAAATTTATAGAAGCATATTACAATCTGGGGTATGTTTATAAAAACTCAGGTGATTATAATAATGCTGAAAAAGCATTTCAACAGGCATTATTATCCGATCCGACTAAATTACATAATGATGATAAGCTGCGAATTACTTATGAGTTAGGAATTACTCTCAAAAAGCTAACTCGATATAATGAGGCGGTGGCAACTCTCGAAAGTGCAAAAAATCTTGCCAGTCAAAACGAGATTCGTGCTGCAGTATTATTTGAACTCGGACGCACGAAGTTATTGACAGGAAATTTTGATGGGGCATTGACTGAGTTTAATGAAGGATTGTTGCTTGACACCAGCAAACGAGGTGCTTTTGAGGCAGCAGCCCAGAATGCACGTATGTTACGGAATGTTGAGAGTGATTACGTCCAGGGCACAAATTATCTTAAAAGTGGTCAGTACGATGACGCGATCGATGCATTAACCAGAGTAGTGAAAACCAGCCCCAATTATAAGGATTCACTACAGAAATTAGCCGAAGCACAACGTTCAAAAGATCGGCAAACAAAAATAGATAATCTCTCCGATGTATATGCCCGTGGCATTGGTTATATGCAGAGAGAAGATTGGGGGAATGCTATAATTGCTTTTAAACAGATCGAACAGGTCGAGCCAAATTATAAAGATGTAAAAGCGAAATTAGCAGATTCCAGGGTAAAGCTTGATCAATCGCTGCAACAAGAGATTTATGAAAAAATATATACGGACGGCTTATCAGATTATCGAAAGGGCAATTGGGTTAACGCCATCGTTGCTTTCGAAAAGGTGAGGGCGTGGAATCCCAATTATAAAAATGTGGATCGAATGTACCGGGATGCCCAAAATAGAGTGAATCAAGAAGGAGAAAGTACAGCTAAAAATCGTTACTATATTCAAGGAAAAGCTTATCTTAACAGCGGTAATTGGGAGGCGGCAATTACCAGTTTTAAACAGCTGACAACTATGGATAAAAATTATCGAGATGTACAATTCCTGCTGCAACAGGCTCAGGCAGGATTAGAAAATGAAGCTAAAGTAAAGCAACTTGATAATTATTATGCTGAAGGGGTTGACCATTACAATAATGGTGATTGGTTGAAAGCAATATTAGCTTTTGAGAAAATTCAACAAATTGATCCAAATTATAAAGATGTTTCAGAGAAATTACTATCAACACAAAACAATTTGAATGATCCAGAAATTGTTGATTTATCAGAAAATATTTCAATAAATGCAACAAATTCAAAACAAGAAAATGGAAACTGGGTATTTATTGGCGCTGCTTTATCAGTACTATTAGTACCACTGGGAGTGGTATTTTTCTTCGTACCAACAACCAGGGCAAAATGGTTACTTAGGCAGGGGAAGTGCCAAAAGGCAGCACTGATTTATGAATCGATACTAATGAAAAAGCCTAACAAAACAAAACTCTATCCATCATTGGCAAATATTTATCTACTATTAAACCGCAATGATGATACTGCTCGAAAAGTCTATGAAATTGCGCTTCAAATGAATATTAATCCACAGCTTCGACAAAGGTTGGATGAAATAACCAATAAACAATATTTAACTCAAAGCGAAAGCAATGATGTAGCAAGTCTTGAGGAAAAATTGAGAAAAGAACTCAGTAACTTGAAGAGTATTTAAGCTGAATAATTTTTGATTATTAAGACACAATTATCCTGGTCATTATCCCTTGTGAAATTTATAATATTAATGTTTCAGGCAGAATATATTCTACAAGGAGTCACCGAGACAACAGTGATTGCATGAAGACATTACCAATAATTTTTCTCTGTGTTTTCTCTGATATCTCTGCCGCTTCTTGTAGAAAGTTAGGTTCACTTTAGTTATCTTTCCTTAGAAGTGAATTCGAAAATACTTTTTACAATCTAACCTCTTATAAGGAATTAATCCGTAAGAATATTATTCTTAGTCTTTGGAATAAACGGGTTACACCTTAATTCCTAAATTCATCAAATCTGTGAGACCACAAAATACACTCAACTTTATGACATTGAATTATAAATCATAAAAAAATAAAATAACAAAAACATTTGACTCCAATATTTTTTTTTCTTAAATTCTATCCAATTTAGATTATTAATGAGTCTAATCTTAAAAGGTCTTTTTCAGCGAATTTTACTAATTAGTGTCTGTCTGGAAAATAACTTTATGTCATTTCGACCGAAGGGAGAAATCTGGTTAATTTACTAATTTGTTGGGACATACAGATTCCTCGACTCCGCTTCGCTCCGCTCGGAATGACAAGTTTTACTAGTTTTCGTTCAAGCACTAATTAGTGCCTGTCCGGAAAATAACTTTATGTCATTTCGACCGAAGGGAGAAATCTGTAAGTCCAATATTTTCCTAAAAATCAGATTCCTCACTTCGTTCGGAATGACAGCTTTTAATAATAATTGATACTTTTCAGACAGACACTAATTAACTCTAATAGATTTTAAGAAATTTAAAATTCTCACAATTTTGAATATTCATAAACTAGTGATTTTTTGTATGAAGTCATCAATTTTAAAAATAGGGATAATAAATGGAGACAAATTTGAAACTGGAACGTCCATTAGTTTTTTTTGATTTAGAGACGACCCATCTGGACGTGAACCTTGCAAGAATTGTGGAACTAGCGCTGGTTAAAATATTTCCAGATGATACTACTGAATCATTTTTAACAAGAATCAACCCGGGAATTCCCATACCAGCAGATGCAACGCAAGTACATGGTATAAATAACTTCGATGTTATGGACAAGCCAACTTTTCAAGAAGTAGCAGTAGATGTTTATTCAATTATTAAAAATTGTGATCTGGCAGGATATAATTTAATTTCTTATGATGTACCAATACTGATCAGTGAATTAAAACGCGCTGGTATTAATTATTCCACTGAAAATGTCCACATTATTGATGTGCTAACAATATTTAGAATGAAGGAACGGCATGACATTGCCTCTGCTTTTCGATTTTACTGTCAGAAAGAACTAGAAGGTGCTCATAGCGCGCTGAACGATACTCAAGCGACCCTCGAAATTTTCCTGGCTCAACTGAAGAAATATGCTGATTTACCACAAGATGTAAAAAAACTTCATCAATTTTGTAATCAACGTGATGAACGGTTTGTGGATGACGATAAAAAATTTATGTGGAAAGATGGAGAAGCATGTTTCACTTTTGGAAAATATAAAGGCGCCACCCTGAAAAAAGTCGTTAAAAATGATTTAGAATATTTAACCTGGATGTTGGATCAGGATTTTTCACCTGAAGTGCAGCAAATTATTCGATCCGCTATAAATGGAAAATTCCCTGCTAAACAAGATTCAAAATCGAGAGTGGATTGAAATGAACTAATTTACAAAATTACTCAAATTGAACCTATACCCATTGAATATTGTACGCGGTTGTCCTCCATTTGCCAAAAAGATGTCGATGAAGCAGATGACTTCAAAACAGTTTTTCCCTGTTTCTGGCTTGGTCAGGCTTAACAAGTTAATGTTAATTTAATATAACGGGATGAAGTATATCAATATAAATCTCAAAAAATTCTGGTCACCATATTTGGGCGCTGTTTCACTGACTTTCGATGATGGTACAGTGAATCACCTGGAAAAAGCTATTCCGCCTATGGATCGATTGGGGATAAAAGCAACTTTTTATATTCATCCTTCTGGCGAGGATTGGAAGGATCGGTTGGTTCCCTGGAAGCAGGTAGCAAACAACGGTCATGAGATCGGCAACCATTCGCTTTCGCATACCTGTTCTAGCAACTTTTTAATGAAGCCAGGTGGCCTGGAGGAAAAGAGCCTGTCAGAAATTGAGGATGATATTTTAACAGCACAACAGCGACTGAAACAGATCGCTCCGCACCAAAATAATTGGACGTTCGGTTACCCCTGCAGTAATACTTTTGTGGGAAGGGGAGCTCAGCGACAGAGTTATGTTCCGGTAATTGCGAAACATTTCCTCGCGGGCAGGACTTCGGGCGAATTTGGTTTTGCCAATCATCCCGGAATTATTGATTTAGCCTGCGTTTGGGGGATTCCGGTCGAACGCATGAGTGGTTTTGAAATGATCGGACTGGTCGAAGAATTGACACACCAGGGATACTGGATAATTTTGATTTTTCATGAAATTGATGGCCAACGGTTGACAGTCGGGAGCTACAATTTTAAAATGCTATTGAATTACCTCCATCGGAAAACGGACCAGATCTGGACAGCACCTGTGGTTGAGGTAGCTAAAAAAATTATTTCCACTATCTAAGCAAATATTTTATTTATAGTTACCTGTTGGTTTCATCCGTTCAATGACGATATTATCAAGGATCAAACGAACTTCGATCAATTCATTTCAAAATAATCAATTTCTTAATCTCAGTAAACTCACTTACTTTCTCTGAACTAGGATGTATGGTTATCCGGTAGAGATAGATACCTGATGATACCCTTTTTCCCTCGTTGTCTTTGCCATCCCATCTGGCATAATGGTATCCCAACGTTCGTTTCTCGTTAACCAGGGTGCAAACTTCCTTGCCAAGGATATTATAGACCTTCAAGTTGACGTGACTATCTGCTGGTAATTGGAATTTGATTATTGTACTGGAGTTAAAGGGATTGGGATAATTCTGTGACAGGGAATATCTCAACGGAATTTTATCTGCAACATCTTCCCTGACAACTGTTATGGTACTAAACCAGCCAAGAATATTCGCTATCACACTCATTCTATCCTCAGCATGTTCTATTCCCTCGAATCCAAATGAGAAATAGACGACCTTGTAGGTACCGTTAGTAACAGCTATTGCCCCGGTCCCGCTTGATCTGATATCCCCTGGTCCTTCAGCGGTAGTTGTGTCATATTTAAATATGGAAAAAGCCGGCGCAATGGGATCAATTTCACCGGTAAGATGTTGAGCATTATCACCATAAATGGCAAGAGAAATATCCATCTCGCCGACTAGTTCATTACCTGCGACACCTTTTAAATGGTGCAGCCGGCTATTAAAAAAGATATATTTAGCATGTAAATAATCAGAGAAAAAAGAACTGCTTCCAATATTAACCCCGAGAAATTGTCCTGATAGAAAAAGATTCCCACCACTGTCAAGATAAGATTGAAGGTTCTCCTGATCAGTAGTCGTTAAAGTATTGACTGGCTCCTTTCCAGTAAACCAGATTACATGCTCAAATTTCGTCAGCGTATCCAATGGTACTTCACCATTGATATCGACATGCCATCGGTCATAAGGGATGCCAAGATTTCCCAGCACCGTTGTGTAATATGCTGAGTTATTTGCTTTGCCGTCATCAACAACAAGCAGAATCCTGCCCTGGCTGAGAAAAAGGTTAAAAATGACGTCGCTATTATATACTCCTTTGCTTTCAGTGATATGTAAATTAAAGCGAACCGTGTTGCTGGAAATCGATTCGCTGATATCAAATATAAACGGATCATTATGGTTATCGGCTGCTGAATCGACCGCAATATTTGAGAAAATCGCAGTACTGTCGAAAATAGTAATTTCCCGGCAGGCAGTACTGAGCGTCGCCTCGATTTCTGATGCTTCTCTGCCACCGCTGTTGCTGAGATGCAGGTAGAGGTGACAGGTTTCGCCCGGATCTGCGGCATGATCACCATCGCCAACTACATCATTAACCGACAATTTAAAGATTTTGAGTACTGGCATTGTCACCTGAACGAACATGGAATCGGTCCAGTCAATTCCCTGGGAATCCTTAATCTGCAACGGGAACAAGATAACATGTTGGGGTGGAGCATCCTGGGAGACACTGAATACAAAATGGTCGTCGCTTTGGGTGACCTCATCTGGTCCGATATCATGGTAAGTCGCAACACTATCCAACACGGTAACATAAGGATCGGCAGTGCTGATTTTAGCAGTGATACCAGTAGCTAAAGCATCCCCATAATTTTTCAAACTTACCGCTAATTCCACAGTTTCCCCGGCATCTACAAATCCATTGGCATTGCCGACACTTTGCCCAAGGCTATCATCATCTACTGCAAATTTATGGAACTGAATCTCCGGTCGAGGTGCCACGACAATGTTGAAGTCGCTTTCCCAGGAATTCCCACGAGAGTCCTGAATCCAGAGAGAAAAACTGCCCAGATGATGCGGAGAAACGTTTGGTGCAATACTGAATACAAAGTCATCTTCACACTTTATCGTATCTCCCGGGGTTAAGTCTCCAAAAATTTCAAAATTATCCAATAGGGTAATGTGAGGATCTCTGGTATCAATGGTGGCGGTAATGCCGGCAGCCATAGCATCGCCTATGTTTTTTAATTTTATTGGTAATTCAATTGTTTCTCCCGGGTCTACAAATCCATTGGCGTTGCCGAGACTTTCACCGAGGCTATCGTCATCTACGAAATAAAGTGGAACAGGGGCAATGAGAGGGGAAAGATGAGAATAATCACTGTTCACAGATACATCGTCGATATAAAATCCTTCTGATATATCGTTATAATCACTACTAAACCGAAATCTGATTTTCACTGGGGTGCCGGCTGGATAAGAGGACAGGTCGTAGCTATCTGCCAACCAGTCATTGCCAATATCCAGCAAGGGATTCAAAGCGCCACCACTGCCGATGAAATCCAATACCTCCCATCCAGAGCCAGCGTCTATCTCAACATATATGCCATCAACACCATAAGTTGTCACCTGGTACCAGTGCCAGAAGGATAGCTGAGATTTGGGACCGAGGATAATAGCAGGTGTGACTAAATAACAGTTCATGGAGTTGGTGTATTGTCCCGTTTCCTCGTTACCACAGTACCAACTGTAATCACCAGAGTGACTGCGACGCTGAGTAATATGCCATTTGTCTATTACCCCGCCATGCTGCCAGGTTCCATCACCGTGTTCCATATTATCGTTAAAGCCGGTTTCTCCAATTCCAAACACAAAGCTCTCCGGGAAGTTATAACCGTCACTGGTCTGAATGTTTAGCGCCATTAACGGAAAATAGGGAACCGAACAATTTTGATCAATATTTACTGATAAATAACCACTGGATTTTGAATCAATCTGAATATCTCCAAAGTTTATTAAACTATCGATAATCTGTATGTTGGGATCAAATGATCGTACAGATGCCCCAACATTCCGTGCCAGACTCAATCCTTTATTTTTGAGCGTGATCAGCAGCTCGACATTTTCTCCTGGTTCAGCAATACCATTGGCATTACCAGAGCTATCATTAACAACATAAGCTTCACACATCAGGATTGGAGTAGCAACAACAAGTTTGAGAGTATGGCTCCAGTGATAGCTGGTTGAATCCTCAATATTCAGCGTGAAGGAAATTCGTTGAGCGTTTTCAGCTTGTGACGAAATTGAGAATTGAAAGCCTGAGGGGCTTTTGCTGGTCGCGCCAGCAGCAATATCGCCATAATTTTTAACACTGTCGCTGATCGTAACCAAAGGATCACTGGTTTTCAGTACGGCACGAACGTTGTTTGCAACTTGATTGCCACTATTCTTTAGGGTAATAGCCATGTCGATTGTTTCCCCTGGATTAAGAGTTCCATCGCCGTTTCCTCCGGTCATGTCATCAATCGTGTG
>SMTZ1_10003314_pt1 | contig 16227 bp, 12 predicted proteins | sample DeeMarSWOR136_30_FD_25667 | JGI IMG/M metagenome (IMG submission 25667)
TCAACATTCTTTTGAACAATAATATCTCCATTTTTACCATCCCAAAACTCTCTATATGTTCCAATCCTCCACTTCATATCTTTCGTTTCAATGACTTGTGGATATTTATGACCATTATTGGAGAATGTAGCTTTAGGATCCATTCCTACAACATTTTCTCCGATTGTAAGACTCACGCCCGATAAGGCGGCTCCCATGGCTAATCCCTCCCAGTTTCTTTTAGCAACATAGGTACTTCCTAATCCAGCAATAACTAACGGTAGCTTTTGGTCTATGTTTCCCCATTTAGTACTAATATCCGCATTTGGAAAAATAACTGTATCTTCGTTTACGGTATCCAAACCTTGTGCTCCTCTACAATCGAACATTATTTGAAAATCCCCATAAGAGAATCGAAAATCTTTTGGCGTTCCAGCCGTAGAATCTCCAAAAAATTCTCTTGAGGGATATAAAATCTCTCTACCTCTTAAAGCACTCTTAGATACTTCGCACCAAACAGAACAAGACGCTATACAGATTGGACATAATCCAGATTCGCATGAATCTTCTACTCTTGTTCGCGCATTTATCATCGAGTTCCGATGCGAAATCATATTAAATTTCGTCATTTTTCAATCAACATTTTTTTTCTAATTTTTTGATTTAAGATATTTGAATTCACACTTCTTCGTAATTTGAGATAAATCTGCTTAAAAACTATGAAGAATGTATAATTCAACTTTGTTTTTTATAATATATATTGAAAGATTTTCAATTAATTATTTTGTATTTGAATTATTTTCAGAATTTATATGATTTTATTATTATCTTATTACCATAATTACTCAAAATTCTGAAAAATTTATATTGATAAAACTAATATTACAAGGTTATATAAATTTTTGATTTTTTTTATATATTTTAAATATATTAACTATATTGGTTATATTTAATCTAATTTTTTTAAATTATATCGGATTTACCAACTAAAGATATTAAAAAAGTTACATTTTTAAACCTAAATCAAGGGAAATAAAAGTTAAGTAATCTTGACTATATGACTGAATTTTTAGACCCAGATAAAATTTATAGCAATTTTATTAATGATAACATAAGTAAGGAAGAAGCAACAGATTTATTAATAACTTTCATTGAAAATAGTGATTTTCACATGAAAAGGATCGAAAGTTTAGAAATGATTGATAAAATTGGTCTTAGAACAGAAAAAGTTTTTAAAACGTTGGAAAACTGGGTTGTTTCAGATGAAATGCAAGTATTTAGAGCTATTGCATTGAAAGTTATGGTGAGACTATTTCCAAGTGAAATTTCTGACACATTACAATGGCTTTTCAATACGATAAAAGCGGTCAATGAATATAAATCTCATTTCATTTTTGCGATGCTTACAGATTTATTATATTGGTCTGAAGATAATCATTTGAAAGATTTTAAAAAAGAGTTAATACAAAAAATAAAACCTATTATTCGAAATTATACTCAAGAAGGAGTGGTTCAAAGTGAAGCTGTTTTATTAGCTTTATTTGAGATGCAATGCGGGAATTATAAATTAAACAAAATAATCAGCGAGAATTTTTATCAAGATGAAATTACTGACTATTTAAATTATACAATTAATAACGCAGGCCATATTATTGGAATAAAGATTACTTGTAATATTTTATTTATTCCAAGATATCTTTACAAATTGAATTATCTTGAAGAGCTTGAATTACCTGGAAATTACATAACATTAATTCCTGAATCTATACGTTATTTAAAATCTCTGAAAGTTCTGAATTTAAGCAAGAATTATATAAAATCTATTCCAAAATCTATTAGTACATTAATTAATCTCAAAATACTAAATTTGGCTCATAATCAAATACAAAAAATTCCAGATTCTTTTAGTTTATTAATTTCACTTATGACTTTGAATTTAGGTCATAATAAACTTAATTTAATACCAGATTCAATATGTCTTTTAAAAAATATGGAATCTCTTTATTTATGCAGTAATAATCTTGAAAAAATACCGGACTCAATAGGAGATCTTAATTCACTTAAAGTTTTAGATTTATGGAATAATAGGATTCAATTCTTACCTGAATCAATAGGGGCCCTCCATTCACTTGAAATATTGAAGTTAGGTCATAATAAAATTCAGATTATACCCAATTCAATCAGTTCTCTTCAGTTAATTCAAATAATAGATTTTAGATTTAATAATGTTAAAGATTTACCTGAATCTCTTACAACCTCTACTTGGCTTAATAAATTGGTTTTAGAGGGAAACAAAATTAAAAATTTAAATATATCTAAGGATCGTTAAATCAATCAATCCTTTACCTTTTAAAGAAAGGATAAATTTTTATGTGTGAATTTTTATGGGTATCAAAATTGAAATTCAATAAAAAGATAAAAATTCATTGAATTTCATTTAGAGAATTTAATTTAGAAACAGTTTTCTTTCTCTATTAGCTAAAAATTTCTATAGAGGTGAAATTAAAATATGTCGAAAATAGATGTAATAAGAAAATATGCTAAACAAATAACAGATATGGATGGATTAGAAATAGGTCCCCCAATAATTCTTGATGAGATTTCTTTTGTTCCAATTATTAAGCAAGAAACTCCTCGAGAACAGCGTGATTATCTTACGCTATCTGAAGCATTAGAAAATGGAGTCTGTAAGATTATTGATAAAGGTACTGAAGTAGCACATATAAGTTTTGAAAATGTAGCAGATCTTCCAATTCTTATAGAAGAAGGTGAAATTTTTAAAGGTAGTGGAACCCAAGATCGTATTTCTGTAGCTACAGTAATAGTTCAACCCAGGGAGGTTATTGAAATTGCTGTAAAATGTGTTCATGCCCCTCATCATCTTTCCGCAGGAGCCTCATTTGGATATGGAGGAAAAGCGAGTCGTGGAATGCTCAATGAAATAAGAACTCTCAAATATCAAAGTGCAATGATTGATATTCCTGTCTCAAAAATCGATCAATCAAGAGTATGGAGCAAAGTCAGTGAGGAAATGGAATCAGAGCAAAATATTACCGATAGCACACAATATTCTCAAGGTGTTGAAGAAAGGCGCAAGCGAGCTGAAAAAAGAAGTAATAAGGTCACTTTCCCCAAAAATACCGTTGGATTTGTAGTAATTAACCCCAAAGGAGAAATCAAGGGTATTGAAGTCCATCGATCTCCCCATAATTTTAACGTAAGAAAGGAGGGGATATTTGAATCGCTTGAGGCAAACATTTCGTGGGAGCCAATTGGTAAAGGTCCATTCCAAAATTCAAAAGAAAAGGTTTTAGGTTTATTCGAAAAACTTTCGAACCTCAAAGAGGGTAAGGATGCTTTAAGGCAAGTAGAGGTTGACGGTCTAGTGATTAACACTGAGGGACTCACTGGAGAAGCTTTAACTTCTGCGTTTTATTCTGATGTATGCCCTTCTTGCAGTAAATCTAAACCTAGAAAAAAAATGTGCCCCCATTGTGGATTCATGGAAGATTCCACTGAAGAATTAGCATATATGAGCCTGTTATAAGTTTAAGATATTTTCTTTAAATTAGATTTAGGATTTGTTAATAGAAATCCACTTTTTTTTATTAAATAAAATAAATAAAAAATATAATTAGTCCAACTGATTTGTTATTCAATATATTCTATTTGTCCCTTCAATCGAATATCTCTAGAAGAACTCCCGATGAGTATATTAAATTTTCCAGATTCTGCTCTCCAATAATCATTCTTCTCGTCATAAAATGACAGAGCAGTTTTATCCAGCTCAAATTTTATTGTTCCTTTTTCTCCAGAGTTGAGAAAAATCTTCTTAAAACCTTTAAGTTCTTTAAGAGGTCTTTCTACGCTGGCTTCAACATCTTGAATGTAAAGTTGAACAATTTCTGCTCCAGCACGATCCCCAGAGTTAATAATATCGCATGAAACTGTAAAAGTTTCATCTCCTGATACTTTGTCTTTGCTTACTATGAGATTCTCATAAGTAAAAGACGTATAAGATAATCCATACCCAAATGGAAAGAGTGGTTCAATGTTTTTCGTGTCAAAATGACGATATCCTACAAAAATTCCTTCATCAAAAAAAACCTTATTATCTCCAGGATAAGTTTTTTTGGAGCTATGAGCTGGAGAATCTGAGAGTTCTTTTGGGATTGTTACAGGAAGTTTACCGGAAGGATTTACATCACCAAACAATAAATTGGCAATCGCATGACCCCCCTCCATACCGGGATACCAAGCTTCTACTATAACAGGTACTTTATCAACCCATTCACTAATACTTACAATGCAACTGATAAGAACTACAATTGTTTTGGGATTTTCCTTTACCGTTTTATTAATAAGTTCAATTTGTTCAGCAGGAAGAGTAAATGACTCTCTATCAGTATTTTCGCTGTCCATACCACTTTCATGATTTAATCCAGCAAAAATTATAGTAATATCGGTTTCTGAGGGAATGCTTACAATTTCTATTTTTCCTTTACATTTCTCTTGCATCCCTTTTAAAGGAGTCACTTCATAAGGAGGGAGGACTTGGGAACTTCCACCCCCCATTGCCATTTTTTTATCAACATTGGGCCCGATTATCGCAATTTTTCTCAGGTTATTAATATTCAAGGGTAAAAGATTATCTTCATTTTTCAATAAGACAATTCCCTCTTCGGCAATTTTACGGGCTAAAATTTGATGTTTGGGAGTATTTCTACTGCCAAGGGGGATTTTATCCTTTTTATCAAATATACCCGTAAGGAACATTACTCGTAATAACCTTCTTAAATTTTCTTCGAGTGTATCTTCCGAAAATTTACCATCCATTAATTTCTTTCTTAATTTCGTTTTTTTATATTTTATCGGCATCGGCATTTCAAGCGACAAACCCGCATTCATAGCTTTTTCTGTACTTTCTGACCATCTCGTCGCAAACCAATCAGTAACAACAAATCCCCTGAATCCCCATTCTCTTCTTAATCTTTTTTTAAGTAGATTTTCATTTTCACAACCATATACTCCATTTACTTTGTTATAGCAACTCATAATTGACCATGCATCAGTTTCACGAACAGTAGCTTCAAATGCGGGGAGATAAATCTCTTGAAGTGCTCTTTCACTTACTTGAGAACTAACTGTAAACCTATTTGTTTCCTGATTATTACAAACATAATGCTTTACACATGCTGCAATTCGTTGACTTTGAAGGCCTTTTACGATATGTGTCGCCATGATTTTGTTTAGATACGGATCTTCGGTTTGGTATTCAAAATTCCTTCCACAGAGGGGTGTTCTTATAATATTTATTCCTGGACCGAGTGACATATGATAACCAATTTCTCGAATTTCTTGCGCAAGAGCAACGGCAAATTCTTTAGCTAAATCCGGATTCCATGTAGAAGTTCTGCAAATTCCCGTAGGGAAATAGGTACATTTTGTATTATTGGTACTATGAGGGCCTATCCCATGAGGACCATCACACATTTTAAATGATGGTATTCCAAGTCTTCTGATTGGTTTAGTAAAAAAACTCTTAGTACCTGTACAAAGTCTGAACTTTTCATCAATTGTTAGTCGCCCTAAAAGATCTTCAATCCTTTTTTCCAAATCCAAATCGCAGTTCATAAAAGGTAATTCTGCTAGTTCCTCTTTTAAAGGTACTTCAGTCATATATTAGAACATTAAACAAAAGTTAAATAAATTATTTTAATTTTCTAAAAGTTCCACATTATATAATTTCAAATTTTAAGAAAATAAGAAAGAAATTTACTCGTAAAAAAGAATTAATATGATAATATTAGTTTAACCTCGAAATTCTAATGGTATGAATTCCAGTTTTAGTGATATTAATGCAAACTAACTGTTCATCATGCTTTTGCTCAATTTGCCCTTCGGATACACTAATATCATAGCCATTTGGAAACTGAATTTTTGGAATATACAGTATAGTTGGTGCTCTAATAGAAATGTCGCCATCAAATTTAAACTCAAAATTTCCTTTATTCATATCAAAGCTCATTATTAATGGAGTTCCAGCACAGTGAACAAAATGAGGTCTGCAGAACCCTTCAATTGCCCTTCCACCGCTGTTAATATCATTTTGATTAGTTTGTTGATCCCGACTGAAGATCGACAAATCCTCTAAATTCCATAAATCGCCCCATTCATTATTATTGTCGGCAGTGTAATTCCATTGAGTTGAATGCAATAGATTTGCGTCTAACGCGTTATAATACATGTTAAGAGCCGTAGTATGTATGCTCCACGCTTTTTCGGGATCTTTTTTGAATTTTTTGTACCCTATTTTGTTATTGAGATCATATGGTAATCCAAATTCCCCCACTAAGGAAGGGGGATTACCTGGAAGCGCTTGAGCAATACTCCTTACGGTTTTTAATTGGTTAACAAATAGATTTTGAACATTTTCCTCCCCAGTAACTGTTTTTCTGGTAATAAAATCCAAGTTAAATTTTGTCATTGCATTTTTAGTTGCGAGGGTAATTATATCATACCAATGAGAAGCGTTTACTACAGGCTCTAGGGTTCTTGGAAGATTGTAATCTAGTTTATCTCCCATAAATACTCTAAATGCAGGTCCCTCAATGAAAATAATCGTCTGTGGAATTACACTTCGAATAATTTCACTATACCTTATAATAAAGGGTGAAAGATAATCTTTAAAGAAACTTACTTTTCTTTCTTGATTAACAATAAAGTGATCATTTTTAAGAATGACAGGTTCATTATTTTCATCAAATTCCCATATACCTTCATTTCTCCATATATCTTCGTGTCCTTCAAGCCAACATGAAACTTTTGCTTTATTCGTCTCATCTTTCCTCGTTTCCATAAACTCCTGACCCTTCAATTCATAAAAACCTACGTTCCTTGTATATCCTGAACCGGTAAGCATCGCATCTATTGGTGTAAAAACATGATTTAAACCTGGAAATTCACCCTCTTCCTTAGTTCCATCAACTTTTTCTCCTATCCATCCCTCATTTGGTTCATTTAAAGTATCGAATCCAATTACATAAGGATTGTCTTTCACTCTTAATGCAACTTGTTTAATGGCATCGATATAGTGTCCTTGTAAATAATCTTGAGCACTAATCCCATCTATTTTACACGATGGAGCAAAATCTTTTCCACCAAAAAATAAAGTCCACATCGTCTTATTTGCAAATCTATTAGCATTCTGACCCCAACACATTGGGGGATACGCCTTAGGATTATTTTTATCATATCTATATTGCATAACTAACACCGCATCGGCAGCATCAAATTTTGTAAAGTCCAATCCTACTTTTTCAAATGTCCAGCCCGGGGCACCATCTCCACCTGTCATTCTGCTCCATACATCTTGATGGGGATCGATAAATGTATAAAACTTAAATTCACTGGCAATTTTTAAAACTTCTTCAACATAATCAAAATATTCCTTATCATAAAGTCTTGGGCCTTTATGCTCAATGGCCTCCCAAGTTACTAAAAATCGTATACAATTGAACCCCCAATGTTTTAAGCGTTTGAAATGCTCATCGGCTTCTTTTAAAGGAAATGGATGACCCACAAATGATACATCTCTGTGATCTTGAAAGTCTGTTTTTATATGGGTTGCTCCATTCGGGGTAACCGGAACTTTTGTACTTCCCCCTAAGTTCACTCCTCTTAGTAAGACTCTTCGACCCTTATTATCAACAAAACAACTCTTCTCTACTTTTAGCATAAAATCTTACCTAAGTATCTAATTGTAATTACTTTAATGCTATATATTCAATAATATCCATTTCCTAATTAATATAATAGAATGATGATATGCGTTAAAGGAAATTCAAGTAATTTTTTTTTTTTAAATAGATATGTTAGATAAAAAGCCTAGAGAATAAACTATAAAATTACATGATATAAATGCCACCTGAAAAAGACTTTGTTATTATTAAAGATAAAAAAAAGAACTCAAATTGGATGTTCTTGGTTTTATTTGGCATAGTTTTATTCTTAACGGTTTATTTTCCTTTTTTTGGAAGTAATTTGAGATATAAATTTAGTGTTTATTTTACTCTTATATTTATCACGATTGGAACATTATTAGTATTTCTGGGACTTATATCAATACTCTGTGGTATACTCTCATTTATGTTTAGATCACCATTAAAAGGATTCAGTTATTTGATACTAGGGACTGTTTTACTAGCTTTTTCTGGATACTTTTTTGGCTTTACTAGTATTGGTACAGGCCCTTGGGGAACTGGAAAAGAAGTTCCAGAGGGTTATCACTAAGTATTGTGATTAAATAATAATTTTTGAGCGTAAATAGTCTCTTAGAATAAGAAAGATAATTAAGATTTAATGAATATGAAAGTATTTTGCGCCTGTATGCAATCCACATATACTAATGAGCACTATTGAAGTAATAATTAATCCTAACATGTGCCAGCGTAATCTCTTTCCTCCAATAAATGTAAAAAGCAAGCCTATAATTAGCCCAAATACTCCTACAATAGAACCAAGAGCAATAATAAATTCAATACCTCTAGCAACGTCATTAAAATAATTAAATAATACCATAATGGTTTTTTATAAATCAATTATATATAAAAAAAAAATTCTGAATCGTGCAAATTTAAAACTCTTTTTAAAAGTAATTTTTTTCTTTAAATAGTAAGGGTATATCCAAGTTTTAAGTAACCCCTAAATATTTAAGAAAATCATGAAAAAAATTGAAGAAATCGGGATTTGTCCGAACTGTAATTGCTCAATTTCAATTTATAAAACAAATAATTATAAGAGATTTGCTAAATGCGAAATTTGTGGATTATCTTATCCATTACCTAAAAGAGGTACAATTAGCAATTCGGCTTTAATTTGTCCTATGAGAGAGCTACCAATATTAATCATAGAGAGGAAAGATCAAAAAGCATACTTTTGGGCAGATGGCCCGTGTTTCTCGTGTGTAGAATTTGATAGATGCCAAGGGACTAAGGAACTTATCAAGGAATTTACAGATTTAAAGGTGTATGGGTATTAAAAAAAGGTATTATATCACATGTTTCATAGTAATTTATTTTTTGGTATATTTAAGTTATTATGGGATATTCACAGGAAAGACCGAGCTCTTAGCGAATGATAATTATATTAGCGAAGAATATATCAATCATGAACGGATAAATCCGAAAAATAGTGATTTAGAATTACCAGATAAAGTATATACTTTTTTGGCTCCAAATGATAACTGGACGTTTGAAAGGCTTTATTTGGAGAAAGAATACATGTATTATATTTATATAGAACTCGTGACTCCTCATAATGTTTCTGTAATGAGGATTACAATTTGGGATCCTGATGGTAAACAATTTAATATTTTCGAAAGTAATATGTTTTATAATCCGAAGTATGGTAGGTACTTTGAAATTCCATTCGGAACGGAGATGGCTGGACAATATAGAATCGAATTTTACTCTGAATCTGATGTGAACTTCAATCTTTATATTTTTATGGAACAAGGTCCAATTTGTCTTTATGATAAGATTGATTCTAAAAACCAAGATAATATCATATTTCATGAGGTTACCACATTTGATAATAATAAATATAAGGAACATGATATAGATTTAAAAACAGATGTCTCATACAAGCTTGTTATTGGCCGTGTTTCAGCAATCTCAATAAAGGAAAGCAATGTAGTTCGATTAGATTATACTATTGAAGATCCTGACGGGATTGAATTTATTATTTATACAAATGGATTATTAGCAGATATTAGTGGGATCAATTCGTCAAGATTTGGAACTGCTACAGGTGGAGATTATGAGATTAAGCTAAGAATCTATTGTAGCGTTGCCTATGTTAATATAGCTTACGCGGTTATTGAAGATTATCAGATTAGCAGTATTATAGAAGTTAATGAAACTGAATCTCAAAAATCTGACAAAAACGATGTGGTTGATTTAATAGAAGAGTTGAGCAATAATGCAGCTTCATTGCCCATTGAATGGACTGTTGCTACAATTATATTTGTAGGAACTATTTCTGGTGCGATGTATATAACTTTAACAAATCAAAGAAAAAAAAATCTAGCAAGATTAGATTTTAAAACGAAATAAGCTTTCAAATATAATCATTTTTCTCTGAAAAGTATTATCGAAATGCTTATGTTCATTTTATCTTGTTTTATATACTCCAATTTCTTTTGCATATCGATAAGCTTCAACGATAGATTTAATTTTCATTCCTTTAAATAAACTATTTGATGAGGAAAAGAGATATCCTCCTCCTGGTGCGCCTTGTTTGATACAACGCTCTACATCTTTGTGAACTAATTCAAGATTACTCTGAGTTAGAACATTTGTTACATCTAAATTTCCCGCTAATATTAATTTGCTTCCATATTTTTCTTTGATGTAAGCTAGATCTATATTTGCATTAGGTTCAAGGGAATGAATACCCGCAAATCCGGCTTCAATAATCATAGGTATTAGAACTTCAATCGCTCCGTCCGAGTGCCAAATAAGTGGAACCTCAGATGATTTAACGATTTTTTTATAACATGGAAGTACTAATTCTCGAAATATCTTAGGCGACATCATAGGTCCTGACCTAAAAGCAACATCATCACCCACCATAATGAAATCTACTCCGTTTGAGTTAGCTTCATTAATCATAGCAATTGTCCATTCTGTACTTCTTTTCATAAGAGCTTGAACTAATTCTTTATTTCTATGTATTGCTATAAAAAATTTTTCTAATCCCATACTCATATAGGATAATCCTAAGCACGCATCATGAAACGCATAATAAAGTGCATGGGTTTCACCATACTTGTTTTTTGTGGTCTTCATAATACTTTCAGGAAACCAGGCTTTTGCATATTCTAATGGGGGAGTATACTTTTCCACATCATCCAGATTATTTACCATACCTTTCATATACCATCCATTTTTAAAAACTCGACCCCACTCATCAATTCCATCTCGCCATGCATTAGTACTTTTAGGATGGCCGGCACTAATAGGAAAACAATCAAGATTAAGAATTTCACGAGTTTTGTAAGGACTCCCCTCTCCAATTGCATCCATTATCTCCGTCTCAATCCATGCTTCAAAAAGAGGAACTCTATCTGGTTCTTTAAATTTAAAAGTTGTTAATACACATTCTCGTGAATTCATAATAATTGGTAGTTATTATTTTGTTGAATAAATTAAGCTAATAAATAATTTCAAGTAAAACTTATTAAAAATTTTTTAAAAAATAGGAAATATCAAAAAGATAAAAATCATCATTTCAAATAGGATTCTAACTTTTCTTGATATTCCTGAATTGTTATTCCATGCAACAAAATTTCATGGATAAATTTAATACTTAATTCATTTATATCTAAAGCTTTTTCATTTTCTTCTAAGGCTTCAGTTAAATTGTGTAAATATCTTTCCACAGAGAAATTTTGATTTTTTAATTTCGCAAAGTAGCCTCCATATGCTAAAAAAATCTTCATTATCCACTCAATATCCTTTATTGAAAATCTTTGACAACAATTCGAACACACAATGCTAAAACTATGCTCTGACTGGTAAATATTTGTGTTATTTTTTATGTCAGCTCGACAAATTGCACATTTTAATGAATTACCTAATGGATTGACAAAAATCTTAAGACTATTCATATATTTAATTTATATGCTGTGCATATTTAAAGAAAAATATATCTTTTAGCCACCAAATTTATCCTTTAAATATAACTTAAGAAAAAGAAATTATATTATGGATAAGAACGAAAATTAAATACGATTAATTAAAATAAAAATAGAGTTTACTGATTCGCCATTTATTTCATTTAATTAATCATTATTTACCAATGAGCTTCTTCATTTCCTAATTTATACGGTTTTTTAGGTTTAAATCTTTGTTTAATTAATGATTTATACTGTATATTTTGAAGATGATTTTTATTCCGAGCAGTTACCAAATAAGCAAGGTAATTAATTCCTGTTAGAAAATACTTCAAAATATAATACATGATTCCTACCAAAATATAGAATAATAAATCAAGGATTAAATTTATCCCGTAATGAGTTAAAAACAACCATACTATTAAACCTGATACTAAAACCAAGAATATTTGGTACAGAGAATAGTTTATATCTGTTTTAAAGGTCCTCCAGATATTTTGAAGATCCGGCATAGAAGGAGTAGCACCCAGAAATAATGATAGACAGAAAAAACTTGCGATAATTCTTATCACAGGATTATATGATGAGTTTAAGGCAATCATTAATGACAAAAAGAAAAGCCAAGTGGATATAATTAATGGTGCTAAAGAAATTAATGCTTGCTGAAGGAAAGTTTGTTTATGGCTATCATGTTTTACAGAACCATGAGGATCTGGACTATTTGTTATTTCACTCCGAAATTTAATTTTAATTTCTTTTGGTTTTATTCCAACAAGTAAACACATTAAAAAATGACTTAATTCATGAATGGCAACTCCAATAAACCTTAAAATAATTATTAATTTGCTAAACGGACCATAATTATAACGCAATAAAATTTGTTCAGTAATATATGAAGCAATCAGAATAATAGGAAATAAAATTAAAATAATAAAGATCTCATTCATGATAAAATACTCTTATCAATCAATTTAAAGAAAAAAATAGTCATTATCAATATTAAACAATATCAAAAGATTAAACTCGATTTTTTTCTTTATATAAAAGGGGATAAAAGAAGACTTAAACCTTTAATATATAAAAAAAGTTTTAATTTGATTTTAAGACGATTATAAGGTATAAAAATGAAAATATTGAAAAAATTTTTCTTAACTGGTCTTTTTTTCATTATTTTAGTAGGGCTTTTTATCCCATTGCGAGATACTATAAAACATAGAGATTCAGATGCCATAATATATCAAAAAAACGCTAATGAACTTAATAATAGAGAACCAAGCTTATCATCAGGTGAAACATATGATGCAATTAAAATAATATTTGATGAGCTGTACAATGAATTTAGCGCTCAAGAATACTTTTCTCAAACCTATGAATCCTCCCTTCAGGCCACTTACTATGCGTTGTATATTCTCAATGTTACAGATACGTTAGACGCGGTTAATCAGACAGAAATATTTAATTATATTATGGCTCATTATGATATAGAATCTAAAATATTTACTGATAGCTATGCTGAAAGATACTTGCATACAGATTATTCTCGGACAAATTATTTCCCGTTTCCTTCTCTACTTGAGGTTAATTGCTATGCGATTTTGTCTCTTGATATTTTAGGTTGCTTAACAGCTATCAATAAGCAAGAAGCCAAAAATTTTATTTGGAGTTGTTTTAACCAACCCACGGAAAGAGGTTTTATCGGACAATCGTATTCATCTGGTTTACAACCTCATTTCAAGATCTCCACAATAGATAATACCTATTACGCGATATTAGCCTTGAAAGTTTTAGGAGATGACCCTAGTGGTCATAGCCAAGAATGGCAGGAGACTGAATATTATATCAAAGATTTGCAAAATACTACTGTCTCGAGTGTGTTTTATGGGGGCTTCTTTAATGATGAGGACGAAGATTTCAAGAGTCTAGATAATTTGGATATAACTCTCTTGTCTTCATATTATTGTTTACGAAGTTTAGAGGAACTTAATGCGCTTATGTCATATACTTCATTTTACCAATTTTTAGATAAGCATTATGATAATGGTGTGCCCTTCTTTGAAATGAGTTTTGCAATGCCATATACAAATTCTAGTAATGTTATTGGCTCTGCTCTGGGGCTTCAATTATCGGATATATCTGGATACCCTGCTATTGATCGAAACGGTGTAGTTAATTTTATTTTAAACAAGCGTAATTCATGGGGTATATGGGAGTCTTCTACTACTTATCCCTATCACGAACTAACAGATACCTTTCAAATCATAAGAACTTTATACGAGACGGGAGAGCTATCTCAATTATCTTCTAATGACAAAAATAACATCGCATCTTCAATAAAGATGTATTATCAACAATATGACAACGGTTTTTCACTTCTTTCTCAAGATTATTCTTCCTTAAGACTTATTCATACGATAGTGAAGAGTGCATTAGGTATATATCGCAAACCTCAGTATGATGAGAACTTCAAGCAAAAGGTATATAACCAAATTCTTTCAAGTTATTATTACGATTCTTCCCGTCATGATCATTTCTTTGCAGCTGCGATTAATATGTTTCAGGAACGACCTCAGGGTGGTTTAGTGAGTAAGGATTTTCGATCTCGACCGCTTGAATTTTATCATCAGTTATATGATATTTATTATAACGAAGTCGGGCTACCGTATTCACACAGAACTACTTACTATGCGCTTGAAATATTATACAATATAGGAATGCTCGGAGATTTCGGTAATGAATGTGACCTTAATGATTTAGTTGTCAATATTATTAATACCCAGTTTCTCTCCCCTTCCCAAACCAATTATGGAGGATTTTTGCCAAATCCCGCTGCATTAGATAGCTTTTTGAATGATGATCAAAAAAATGACCTTATATACTTGGAATATACGTATTATGCATTTAGATCACTCGAAATCTTAGCCGAATGGCTGGGATTAGGTGCTGTTTCTGATATTATAATTAATAAAGACGCTTTAGTGTCGTTTGTAGACACTACAGCAGGAGATGGGTCAACTATATATTATGAACCATGGTATAGTGATGATATTACTACGATCTTGCGTAATACGTATTATATGCTCTATATTTTGAATGCAACTACAAATGATAAATTGGACTCTCAAAAAATTAGTAAAATAGGAAATTTTGTGGTCCAAAACCTTAACTATTCAAACATTAAAAGCATCTATTATTCTTATAAAATCTCGGATTTTCTGGACTTAGCAATTGAGTTTGATAATGACCTTACTAATCAGTTAATAAGAGAAATCTATAATGAGGAACTTAATTCGTTTTATTTAACATCCAATAGAGAAATTTTAAGCGATGAGGTCTTTTTGTGGATCTGTGATATGGCCCATAATGATGATATAGAGATTTCCGCTTTCTATCCACAATCTGTAGAGTTGGGAACTGAATTTAATATTACCGTTTACCTTAATAATATCGTGCTTGATTTTTTTGGTCCAGATATTATAGTGAAATTTGACGGATCTTTTGACCACGTTACGCTTGAGGGTCCAAATTCAGATAAGGGTTATGTAGGGGAGATCTACATCCCAGATAATGCTGAGAATTATCCCGAAGTAAACGCTACTATTGAGGCATCTGGTGGGAGTATAGAGACAATTTCGAAATTAATTACTATTCAGACCATATCCAGCAAATATGGAGCTAAAAATCCTTCAGAAGAAGGAATTAGTTCTCAAGATGATTCAGAAGAAGCACAAATAATGAAGCCTTCAATTCAAGGCGCAGTTCCTGTAATGATCACTTTAATTTCCGTTCCATCAATAGTAATATTTATCTCGAATAAATCAAGAAAAAAGTCGAAATTAGCATCTAGCTTTAGATAAAAAATCTTAATTTTTTTTATTTGATTTAATTATCATAGCTTTTCTAAAGAAACTAATTTTTTCCCCTCATTCTAATTTTTTCTTTATAAATAATGGATATTAAGTTATTCTGATTCTTTATGGCAAATAGTAATATAATCAATAGTGCTGATAAATGGAACTTAAATCAAACTTATGATAAAATAAAAGATATGACTAATTCGGGAAAGTTTACTGAATCTATAAAGCTGGCTGAAAAAGGATTATCTATGGCCTTTCAAACAAACGATAAATCATGGGTTGAAAAATTTGATGATATTTTAGTAGATGTTATTAGCCAACACAATCAAGTTAAATCTTCAGAACCACAATCAAATGAAAAAGCGATTTATAATGTGAAAGTTCATAATAAAACCGTAGGAAAGGAAAAAGGATTAACAAAAATTAAGGGAATTGGTGTATCTGTTGAAAAAAAGTTAATAGATGCTGGTATTGAAACCATCGATCAATTGGCAAGCTCAAGACCAAAAGAAATTGGTAAAATAAAAGGACTGGGCCTAAATAAAGCGATAAAATTGATTTCAGAAGCCCAGTATTTTTTAAATAAAACAAATTCAGGAAAAAATTCTATATCTCTATCAAAAGAGAGTAATTTAGACGACTCCGTAAAAAGTGTTTCTTATAAAAAGAATAAACAAGAAGATATGGGACTTGTAAAATTCCTTGCTGAGAAGACAA
>SMTZ1_10003316_pt1 | contig 16225 bp, 17 predicted proteins | sample DeeMarSWOR136_30_FD_25667 | JGI IMG/M metagenome (IMG submission 25667)
AGATTAAAAAAAAAATATTATATATTATGAGAAAATAGGTGTTATGCTATTAAAACTGTTATTATTTTAGGTGGACTGAATATTAGGAAACTGCATTTTTAATTTGAGGGCGAAAAAATAGAAAACAATTGGAGCTAAAAGCCAAATAAGTTGAGGTAATAATGTAATATCATGGTTATTAAACACAAAAAGTCGCGGATTCCACCAATATACAATATATTCCCAACCCCTGTTAAGACTACTTACCAATTCTACAATTAATTCTGAAACTTGACCAAAAACAATTAAAATACTCAATTCAGACCATTTAAATTTATCAAAGTATGGTTTTTTACATATTAAATTAATGAACCAGGCACCAAGGAGAAATAAACCACCATCCCAAAGGGAATGTGTAATAGCTATGACAAAGATTGAAAAAGGAGCGGATAATGGTACAGGGGTTATAAATCTAGCAGGTGGATATATTTCCATTTCATTAGCAAGTGATAGTGGTAACTCCCAACATAATCCAAGGAAAAAGCCCACCCAAAATAAGTACCAATAGAATTTATCTAAATATTCAGTTCTATATGAAATATATACTATTAGACTAATAACTACACCCATAATCCATACAAACCAATAAAATAGCGCCAAATGAACTATCCTCTGGGAATTCTATAATTTTATCTAAAAATTAAAAGCATTATAATAATTATTGAAAAATAATTTCAAAATTATAATTTTTAGGGTTTAGAAGAATGAAAGTAGTACTTTTTAATGGAAGTCCTCGAAAAAAAGGAAATACTTATCACTGTTTAAATGTAGTTATGGAAGAATTGAAAACTGAAGGAATTGAGAGTGAACTAATTTGGATTGGGAGAGAAAAGTTACAAGGATGTACTGCGTGTTATGAATGTGTAGAAAATGATGATCAAAAATGTGTCATAACGGGGGACAATATGAATGAATATATAGCAAAAATGATAGAAGCTGATGGAATAATTATTGGATCTCCAACATATTTTTCTGATTTATCCACAAGCACAAAAGCTTTAATAGAAAGAGCAGGTTATGCTACAGGAAGTCATTTAAAACACAAAGTTGGTGCAGCAGTTGTAGCTGTTAGGAGAGCTGGTGCAAATCATGTGTTCTCTAGTATTAATTATTTCTTCCTAATAAAACAAATGTATGTTGTAGGATCTAGTTATTGGAATATGGGGATCGGGAGAAATCCTGGTGAAGTGTTAAATGATGAAGAAGGCATTAGAACCTTTAAAAACTTAGGTAAAAATTTTGCACATTTACTTAAAAAGCTTAAATTATAATTCTTATTTTTTTTATATTGAGAGAACTATATATGGATGTTCTAAATTTAACCCAAATAAATAAATTAATTTTAAGTAAACAACATCTTACTGAAGACTCTAAAATTGATGATATAATTCAAATAACAGATGATATTTGTGGTTTGCACTCAACCGATTTAAAAACATCTTATTTATCCCTTTTTGTTCGATCTCATAACTTCAAAAGATTTGATTTAGAAAGAGAACTTTATTCTAATAGAAATCTAGGAAGAATTCGTGGGATGCGAAGAACTTTATTTATTCTAACGACAAAGATGATTCCAATAGTATTTAATGCAACCTTTAATCTGATCGAAAAGACGTTTGAAAAATATATGGAATATCATAAAGTATCATCAACAGATTATGAAAAAATATCTCGTTCAATTATTACATTATTAAAGGGGAAAGAGTTATCTACTTCTGAAATAAGAAAGCAAATAAAGTCCAAAGCCAATGTACCTGCAATTATTCATATAATGTGCAGTAAATGTGTATTAATAAGAGCAAGACCCATTAAAGATTGGAAAGATAGAAGAAGTAAGTATGCTCTATTTAGTGATTACTTCCCAAACATCGATTTAAAAGAAGTAAAAGAAAAAGAAGCAGTTCAATCTCTAGTAGAGCAATACATAAAAGTATACGGACCAGTATCGGAAAATGATATTTCATGGTGGACAGGTCTAACGAAATCAACAATAAGATATGCACTACAAAATATTGAAACTCAATTTAATAAAGCAAAAATTTCTTCACTTAAAGGAACTTATATAATCCATAAATCAGATACTAATCGATTACAGAATCTTGATAATCTCTATAAACCTTCTTTAGAATTATTACCAATGCTCGATCCTTATCCCATGGGTTATAAAGACCGAGACAGATATATTGATTTTGACTATTATAATAATGTTTTTGATCGTTCAGGAAATATCACCTCCACTATAGTCCTGGATGGTGCTGTTATCGGAGTTTGGGATGTAGAGGAAACATTAGAACCAATTATAAAATTTTATTTATTTCATCCAATCGAGGACAATGAATATGATTTGTTATATTCTAAAGCCGAAAAGATTGGTGAGTTTTATTTTGATAAAGAAATTAAGATTAAAGAATATGATTCTATGATTCCCTTAACAGAAAGGACTGCTGGTGGATTCATGACTCCTCTTAAAATTGCTAAAAAATAAGAAATATTATATTCCTCATAAGTGATATCCAGATTTATATCTTGAACATTAAAAAAGATATTTATAAATATAAAAGAATTCTACTGTAAATCTTCCTAATCATGTTAAAATTAACGTAGGATTAGTTTTTCTTCAACTTTTTTCAAAATTGAATCAAATAATTGAGTACCAAAAACCTTGTGAGTCTTATTTTTAAGTTCTTCAATTATTTGCTTTTCCTCATGATCGTTAATATCAAACCTTACTGCGATTAATTTATTTCCAATAATTATTAATTTATTTTGCTTTACTTTGACTACTTCTTTAATAGGAAAATAATTTATCATTTGATTAAGAAGCCCCTCTAGCAGACTTCCCATTTCAAATTCTTTTTGTAGCCATTTCTTTAGTTCTTTTTCCCTTTTATCACGATATTTTAAAAAAAAATTGTCAAATTCTTCAAAATCATAAAATTCGGGGAACGCTTCATATCTTAAGATTTTACGATACCTTGTTAAAAAAGCTAAAATTAAATATTCTAACGCTGTTTTTGATTGCTTAATATTTTCTTCACTAGAACTAGCACCTACAAAAATAAAATCCTCAATAATCCTATAGGAAAAAATAAGATTTTCCATCTTCATTTCTTTTATATAAGACTCTTCGCGTTTAGTAATTTCATGGGCAAAACTTTGAACTGCTGATACTAATCCACTTAATAAGATAGAATTAAGTTTGATATTTTCATCAATAATTTTTGAATAAATGGGTACTCCTCCCATCTTTAATACAACAAACGCATTTAAAGTCATTATAATTATCCTTTTCTTAAAACAAAGAGAATAATGAAAAATTCCTTATAAGTACTTAACTTTCATTAGATAAAAAAGTTTTATATACCACAGTAATTAATGTAAAAGCTCCCATAAAAATTAGGATATATCCAACAAGATATAGTAAATCGAATATTTCAAATAGAACTTCCTCTCCTATTGCATTTGTTACCCAGTTAAAAAGAATATCTCCTACAATATTAAACAAAATCCCTAAAGTTAATAAGATCCATGATTTATTAATCTCTCCATGACGCAATTTTGTAAGAACAATCATAACAAGGATTAATAAATGGAGATCAAAAATAGGATATAGAACCGCAACAAAGATTTCAAATGCATCTCCAGGAGGAATAGGCTCACCCCCATACCAACTTAATATAGGAAAAACTAACACAGATAATATTACAAATATGCAAATTATTATGAAAATAACAAAATTTATCATTTTTTCATTTTTAGTGAGAGGAAATTTTAATGCTTTATATTGTAAAAAAAAGCCAAGAAATAATGGTACGTAAGCAATTAAGTAAAAAGTATCTGCTATGCTTGGAAAAGGTGCTTCTTCAGTAAACAAATCATAATAAGTATATATTATATCACCTATCATCCATCCAAACATCCCTAATCCTATTAGAAGCCAAATTTTTCCTGAAGATGTAGAATATTTATATATAAACGTAATATATACACAGAGTGTCCCTGCAAATCCTGCTGCTAGAATCAACATGATAGATTGGAACAAGGAAGGTCCAAATTCTGGCACTTCCGAAAAAATATAATTTCCTATTAACCAGAGTACAGTAAAACAAATTAATAAGATTACATTAATGATATAAAAACGTCTTTCTTGCTTTTTAGAAATATGCATTTATAGTCCCAACTTTTAACTGATTGATAAATTTATGAGATTGCTGTAATATTTAGACCTATATTCCTAATTAATTATGATAAAATATGATAATGAACATAAAATTTACTTTTAAATTTAATTAATTAGTTTTACTAAATTTCAATGATTATATTATACAATCATTATACCTAATAAAATATAAAATTTTAATATAGCTTCCAATTTTTGATTGAAATGAGTGAAAAATTAAATGTACTGTTTATTATAACTGATGCACAACGCGCTGATCATATGAGTTGTGCTGGTAACTCAAATGTAAAAACACCAAACTTAGATCGTTTAGCTAAAGAAGGAATTAGATTTACAAACCATTTTTGCTCGAACCCAATCTGTATGCCAAATAGAGCAACATTAATCACAGGAGTTCACCCAAATGTTCATGGTGTAAGAAGCAATGGAATAAATTTGCGACCAGATATCCCTACAATAATTCAAACTCTTAACAAAAGAGGTTGGCATACAACAGCTATTGGAAAAATCCATCATCAATATTGGTTAGGTCCATTTAAACATAAGAGTAGATCAGCAGAAAGTCTAACTGATTGGGTTATAAATAGAGATAAAGGTTATCCAGTTGGAAAGAATTTTCCATTACCTTATTATGGTTATGAAGAGGTTGAAGTGATTTCTGGAAATGGGACAGTATGTGCCGGGCATTATACTGAATGGTTGGAAGAAAAAGCCCCCCAAATTGCAGAAGATATGGGAAATAGAGTTCAAAATTATGATAATTTATTTAGTCTTTTCTGTGATCCAATACCCGCGGAACTATATAATACTACATGGGTAACAGAAAGAACCTTAACATTTCTCGAGAGATACGCTAAAGGTACTTATGGGGATAAACCATTTTATTTGCATTGTTCATTTCCAGATCCCCATTATCCTCTCTACCCTCCACATAAATACCAAGAAATGTATAAACCAGAAGAAATAGTACTTCCAGCTAATTTTAATGATATTAGAAACTTATATAGTCATGAATATTTAGGATATCATCTAAAAAATCCTCCTTTTAAGAAAGCTTTTTTACGTGAATCAACTGAAGATGAAGTGCGCAAAATTACTGCATTGACTTATGCCGCAATATCATATGTAGATTATAGTATAGGTCAGATTTTAGCATCATTAGAACAACTAGGATATTCAAAAAATACTGTTGTTGTCTTTATGAGTGATCATGGAGATCTTATGGGAGATCACGGACTTCTATTTAAAGGACCCTGTCCTTTCAATGGAGTTTTACAACTTCCCTTAATCTGGAAAGTACCAGGAATGACTAAAGCTGGAGTTATATCTAACTCTTTAGTAAGTTCCATTGATTACCCAAAAACCATCCTAAATCTTTTAGGTATTAAAGAAAGACACCATCCTCCAGACATGCAAGGTTATGATATTACTCCAGCTCTAATGGACTCTAATGAAAAAGTAAGGGATAGTATTTTAATAGAGAATGATGAGGAAGTAGGGATTCTTGAAGCTAGATTAAGACATTTGATTACAGAAGATTATAAACTTACGATCTATGAGAATTTGCCTAATTTTGGAGACATTTATGATCGTAAAAAAGATCAGTATGAATTACAAAATCTATGGCATGACAGAAGTTTTAGAGATAAACGGTTTGAATTAGTAAATAGATTGTTACATGAAAATTTAAAAGCCCAGACTAAACACCCTAATCGAATTGCTGCGACTTAACATTAATATATTTAATCACACTTAAAATGGGAAAAAAAAGGAAAAATAAAATTGAGATTATACTAAATTCAATTCTTTTATTTTTGCTTTATTATATTGGATTTTTTCTGGTGTTAATTTATAGAATTTCCAAAAAACTAGACAACCAAGAAATATGAATATCATTGGGACTAATGCTAAGTGAACATGAATCCCCCAAATTGCTAAATCAGTTTGAGTATCAGCACCTTCTCTAAATCCAGTTAAAGTATGAACTATTCCAAATGTTATTGCTTGAGCAACGATCCCTAATCGAGCAAAAAATTGAGAAAATCCCGTATATACCCCCTCTTCACGTTTTCCCGTTATTACAACAGATTCATCTATAACATCGGCCATAACAGGAAAAATCATAAACCAATAACCACCTAGAGGTAATCCCCATATGAACATTGTAATAATAATTCCCCAATAATTCTCAAGAATTAATAATGGAAATGTAGTAATTCCTAATAATAATGCCGCGTATAACATAACTTTTTTATTATTTTGGACTTTATGGGAATACTTTAACCAAAACGGAGTGCCTACAATAACTCCTATTAAAAATGCTGCAAAAATTAAAGTTGAAGCCCCTGATTCCATATTTAAGACATGGTCAACAGTATAATAAATTGAATTTTGCATGGTAGTTATCTGAGATTGATACATTGTATAAATAAACATGTATGAAATGAACGATTTTTGTTTCAAAGCAGTTCTTAAAGACTTGAAGAAGGATTCTCTTTCTGGATTTTGTTCAAATGTAGTAAGATAATGATCAACAGTGTCTCGATCCTCACGAAATCCTGGAATTGCGAAAAGTATTGCAATCATGGCAATTATAAAGACCCAAAAACCTTGAATAGCATATGAACCTATATCTCCAAATTCAAAAATCATAGGAGGTATCATTGCTCCAAGAGCTACTCCGATAACTCCAATTGGTATATAAATTCCACTAGCTAATCTTCGTTCTTTATTAGATTGGTATTTATCTGGAAAAAGAGACATGAAATTGACGAAATATAATGAATGAAAGGTGTCAAATAAACAAGTGGTTAAGAGTAACCAGAAAAATAGAATCCATGCCCCCGATTCTGGATCAATACTTGGAGGTGTAAAAATCAGGAAATAGCTTATCCCCCACGGTAAGGTTGAAATTAATATCCAAGGAAATCTTCTTCCCCACTTCTTTGTAAATTTAAAGGGACGATTAGTTAAATACCCTATTATTGGATCATTGAACATGTTGTAAATTGCAAAGATAACTAACCCCGAAGTAACAAACCATACATTAAGACCGATTTCATTTTCATAATAAAAGAAAACAGCAGCTGTAAATGCCATATTTAGAAATTCTCGAGCTAAGCTACCAGCACCATAAGAAGCCATGTTTAATTTACTATGTCTTACTATTTCTGAATCATCTTCCGCCATTTTAATCACTAAATTTGTATAAAAAGAAATAAATATTCTTTCTTTAAATATTAGATTTAGGTATTTTTATAGTTTTTACTTTTTATGAACAATACTTTTCAATAGGGCAATCAATATAAAAAAATTTAGACTAGATTTTTTAACCAATATGAAAGAAATTAAGAAAAAACAAATTTTTTAATAGACAAGAATTCACTTTTCTTCCATTCCTTTAAATTTTAACTTAATCTGATATGCTGCATTATCTATAATGTTTGCTGCTATATGTGAGGTCTCTTGCGTTGATTTTTTTCTTAATATTTCATATTTTAATTTTAATGCCTCCAAAAGAACTCTACTATTAGAATCTGTTCTACCAATAACAATTATATCCAGTAGATGGAGAGCTAGTTGTAATTTCCCGTGTTTATAAAGATTTCTAGCATGGTTGAGATATGTTTCTTCTGAATTAACTTTTAGAAATTCTTTTGCAATATCCTCTGACTTAGAAGGGTAAAGATCAGTTGGATTTCCGCTATTATACCAACCATGATAAAGGCGATGAGCTGCATGGATGGCAAACTGATAACATCCATACATTGGTCTTAGCATCTTATGATTTTTGAACTTTTCTGGATAGATTTCCATCATTTCATGAAATATTTGTTCAAACCATTTCCCCTCATTTAATCGCTTTACTACTTCGTCATGAACAAAATGCATTGCCTCAGAAGTGATTGATAAAGCATCTCTTACCTTTTCTTTACCTTTAATGAGCGGACCATGACCAGGAGCTAAATACATCGCATCTTTTTCTATCATCTTATCCATAGCAATTGCCCAATCCCTAGGATAACGTTGAACCTTATAAGGATTACCAACATTGGGGAAGGATGATACAAATAAATCTCCAGCACATATAGTTTTTTTTTCAGGAACCCATAGCCATATAGAATCATCTGTTTCTCCTTTATCATGATATATTTCAAAATGGGTCCCTCCTAATTCAAAGTTATAGGTTGCATCATTCCCCTTAAGAATTATGGTTGGTTCTAAAATTTCTTGAGCAGAGACTAAATTTTCTTGTCGTCTTCCCTTTACTGATGCAAATTGCATCTTATTTATCCAATTATGATACTCCCTTAACATTTGGTATTTTTCAAATCTTCTTATACAATTTTCATGAGCAATAATTTCAGGCATGTTCAAGCCTTTTTTCTTAATCTCTTCTATGAAAGGGGCAAAACCAAAGGCATGATCAAAATGCCCATGTGAGTAAATTATATACTTTACTTGTTTTTTTGTTCGATCTCTGACTTGTTTGAATGTCTTTCTTGCAAATTGCCTAATTGGCAGATCAAATAGTACAAGACCATTATTAGTTTCAATAACAGCTGTATTTGCCATACCTGCAATAAAATGACATGTACCATCTCCAAAGGTCTCTGAGGGAAACATACCAAACCAATCACTCATTCCTTCAGTAGTTCTTCTTATCATTTTAAGTCACTTCTCATTGAACTATCTAATTCTAATACACTCTATTTTGAAAAAACAAAAGAAATAAAAAAAAAGTTTGTAAATTTATTCAGATTTTTTTCTCCACACAGTAAAATAAACTATGAGTAAAATAATAGCAGCAGGTATACCAAGAACAATCACTATCCACATCAGAGTTAAGAACCATGAATAAATCCAATAAGTAAAAGGTTCACTACCAAAGGTTGCATTATAATTCCCATCTACCGCGATATAAATGCAATAAGCTATAAACATAATGAATCCAAAACCACCACCGCCTCCATAATCTTTCTTTCTATGTGTCTCCTTTTTTTGTCTATCTTTAAATTGTCTCTTCTCCTCTTCAGGTAATTTATGCCACCATAAATAACCTCCTACACCAAAGAATAAACCAGCTGGAACTCCTATAAATAATAGTTCCCATAATATGGTGATAATAATAAAGCCAACGACATAATTTAGAGTCCAATCATTAAAAGTACCACTACGGGGATCAACGAAAGGATTTTCTTCTATTACCCAAAATAATACTAAGAGAATTCCGATAAAAAGACATACAGCCGCAATAATTAATACAATAAATGTATTTTTATGCTCTCTAATTTTATTTTTCCAAAAAGCTTCATCACTTAAATATTCCTTCTCACTCATTTTAAATACCTTTTTTGTAAGTAATACATTTTAGTTAAGATGTTTAATTTCTGATATAAACTTTTAACTTTAAAGGATTAGGAGTCCATTATTTAAAAAGATTAATTTTATTATTTAAAATTTAAGTGGATTGTTAATGATTGTTAGGAGCCTAATTATACGAAACCTTTATATAAGGTTCAAAACAATTATATTCATAGTTAATTTATCATAATCTTCATTTACAATTACAGTGAATTAACTGATAAGAATGGTGAACTATAAATGTCAGTAGTATATATGCGAAAACTAGAACTTGAACCTGATACTTATGAGTTTAAGTTTACAGCTTTAACAAAAGGAGTAAATCTCAAAGTTAAAGACTGGATCATAGATCATGTGGGAACATCTAAAGAAATTTTAGAAGTAGGTTGTGGTACAGGTAAACTTGCAGCTGAAATGGCAATAAGAGGAAACAATGTCCTAGCGATTGATAAAAACCCCCAAATGATCAATATCGCAATGAAAAACTATCCAACAGACTCAGAAGTAGATCTACTTTATCAAATCGGTACAGTTACAGATCTACCAGCTGAAGATGAATCCAAAAATATAATTGTGAGTACCTTTCTTCTGTCTGAACTCCGTCCTTTCGAACAAATTTTATTTCTTCGGAATGCTTGGAAAGCCCTAAAACCAAATGGACGAGTAATATTAGCAGCTGAATTTATACCTTCAGGATTTTGGAAGCTAGTGTTTAAGATCAAAAGATGGTGGTATAGAAAGAAATTAAGAAGATTACGTTTACCTAGTACATTCCTTGTTAAATGGTTTTATAATTATATAGAACCGATAGGTTTCAAACTAATAGTTGAGAAGAAATGGAAGCATGGCTCAATAAAAGTATTGGAATTACAAAAAACAATTCCTGAAGGAAATGTTAAGCCAGGATTTTATCAACCGAAGCTAAGAAAATTCAAAGGGCTTGGTTCACAATTAAATATTTACCGCTGTATTCTTACTGGTCAAGTGGATCACGTTCCAATTGAACCTGGTATTTATCCGTCAGGAAATCCAAATGAAGAATCTCCTATTATTGTAACAGCAAATTATATTTATACATATATTAAAGTAATGCGTGCTCTAAAAGGGATAGATGCTTGGGTATTATGTGTTGATTCTAATGGGATTAATGTCTGGTGTGCTGCAAGAGGAGATAATTTTGGTAATAAACAACTTATTGAAGCTGTGGAATTAAGCGGTATCATAAACGTAACAAAAAAGAAAACCTTAATTCTACCACAACTTTCTGCAGGAGGTGTCTCTTCTCCTTTAATCTCAATGGAAGCTCCTAACTTCCCATTTAAAGTGAAATTTGGCCCTGTTTGGGCGAAATTCTTGCCAAAGTACTTAAAGGAGAACCCTGCTAAAAAAACAGATAAAATGAAATTAGCAAAATTTTCATTAACACATCGTATGCGTGCGGGAATTACTCATACTACATTCTTACTACGTAAGATCTTTTTTCTTCCAACATTGGCGCTACTCTTCTTACTTTTAGGTTTATCTTTGATTAGTTCTTCTTATATTGATAAATTATCAAGGTTAGGAGAAATCTGGCTTTGGATTATAACTATAAATTTGATATTAGCACTAATGTTTCCAATAGCAGATTTTACACGAGTATTTATAAAAAAGGGGATAATATTTGGAACTATTAGTTTAGTTATATTAGGAGGAATAACATGGTTCTTACATGACAGCTGGATATTAATTCTTCTAAATTCGACATTTTTCTTCTGGTTAGCATTCTTTTCAACGATGTCATTTAGTGGTTACACTATGGCTACAAGTCCCCGTGAAATCCAAGATGAATATCCTATTTTCAGAAAAATAAATTTAACTTTACTAGTAATTGGTGTTCTTCTATTAGGTATAGGATTAATATTATTCTAAATAATCGAACAAAATAAAAATAATAAAGATTAATATAAAATTAGAGAAAGAAAAAGGAAGTGATTGAAATTACATTAAAAACAACACCTTTAAGTATCACTGTTAACTTTCCAAAAATTTCCATTAATCCTGATTTATGTACTGGTTGTGGGATTTGTGGCGAAATCTGCCCATTTGGGTTACCACAACCTAATGATAATAATAAATTTGAAATATTCGAACCAGAACGGTGCACTGAATGTAGCGCTTGTAAGAGAAATTGTCCTACTATGGCGATTCTATTACAAGAAAAAAAGGGATGCGGTTGTCTATGGAATGCACGCGCCTTAGCTAAAAATCCCCAGAACAATAGTTGTTGTGGGTAAAATTTGTATCTTTAACTTTAATTTTTATGTATTTTTTTTATTTTCATGAACTGGATTATTTTACTTACTACTTTTGGAATCCTATTTCTTGGAGAACTTGGTGATAAAACGCAATTAATAGTATTTAATCTTACCTTAGAGCATGAAAAATCATATAAAATAAGTATTGGGTCAACAATAGGATTTGCTATTATTGTAACAATTGGAGTTTTTTTTGGCGTTGTAATTACTACATATGGCCCCCTCTCTTTAATTACATTGATATCTGGGATAGTATTCATTATCATTGGTATTTTAGGAATCCCTAGAATAAGAAAAATATATAGGGAAAAGCATAATGTTAAGCATCCTACAAATGAAATTCAAACCGAAAATACTGCAAGTAGGGATGATCCAATTCCATCAAGATTGTCAAATTTGAAAAAAAACATATATTTAGCGGGTTTCCTTTTTATATTCGTTATGGAATTAGGTGATAAAACTCAAATATTGACAATTACCCTTGCTTCCGTTTATAATGCTCCCGTGGAAGTACGGTTTGGCTCTTTTTTAGCTCTTATAAGTTTAGCGTGGATGGGAGTTTTTTTTGGAGCTATTATCACAAATAAAGTCCCAAAGTTATATTTAAAATTCATGTCTATGATAATTTTTATCAGTATAGGCATTGTACCCTTAATAACATTAATAATTTAAGTTAAATTTTATAATCTAAGAGGATTCATATGCAAACACAATCTTTTATCGAAAAACTTGGTTTTGATGCTACAGACAAAGTTGTTATATTTCACATTGATGATATTGGTTTTTCTCACTCTTCTAACGTTGCTTCCTTTCATTGTTTGGACTTTGGAGTAGCAAGTTGTGGTTCCATTATTGTGCCTGCTCCTTGGTTTTTTGAAGTTGCTTCGATTTATAGGAATAATCCTATATATGATTTAGGAGTTCATTTAACTCTCACATGTGAATATGACTTGTATCGTTGGAGGGCAATGAGCAGTGTTGATCCAAACTCAGGATTACTAGATTCTCAGAACTGTCTTTGGCATACGATAGAAGAGGCAATTGCAAATATAACTCCAAAAGCAGCTGAAACTGAAATGCGTTCACAAATTCAATTTGCTTTAGATAATAGTATTGATATAACTCACCTTGACACGCATATGGGAACAATTATGCATCCTAAATTTATTCAGATTTATATAAAATTAGGACAAGAATATAATATTCCTGTGTTTTTGCCAAGAATCTCTAAAGAACAACTAACTACTATGGGATTAAGTGATTATATAGATGCTTTTGAAAAATTACAACCTAGAATAGAACTAATGGATATTCCTCTTATTGATCATATGATTATTGACACTCTAAATGAGCATCCAAATAAAGTAGAATACTACTGTAAACAGTTCTCTGAAATAAAGCCAGGATTAACTCATTTTCTATTTCATCCGGCAGAATTGAGTCCTGAATTGGAAGCAATCACACCAGAATCAGCACATTGGCGAAATCAAGATTATGAAGCTTTCATCGATATTAGAATTAAAGAATGTGTAGAAAAATATGATTTAAAAATAATTGGTTACAGAAAAATTCGTGATTTTATTAGAAATCATTAATATTGAAATGGTTTTCTCTCCGGTTTTTCAAGATACTTTTGTTTTTGAAGTATTTCCATTTCTGCTATTAGCCACGCAAGTTCATCATAAGTACAGCTTGAATTGAAGACCTCCTCAGCCTTTTTCTTTATATCTTCAATAGATGGTAGCTCAAGGCTAATTTTTTGAATGTGCTCTGCAAGCATCCAACACATGTCATTATATGAGTAGCCTTTTTTCGAAAGGTAATATGCAGCTTCCCTAACTTGAGTTTTGAGAGTTGGTTCCTCCGGTTCCTCCATAATTATAGGTTCTGCTAATTCTTCAATAATTTTGGGTCCTTCAATTTCTTCAACTATCTCTGGTGCTGCTGTTTTTCCCACCACTTCTTTTTTTGGAATTATAGTTCTGTATTCGTTTAATTGTTTTAACCACTTCACAGTTGAAATTTCTTCCTTTATTTCTGTTTCCTTGATAGGGGGTTTTAATTCAGTAAAGTCAACTGGACGTGGGGGTTCCTCAACTTTTTCAATAATTTCAGTTTTTCTATGGTTTTTAATTTGTTGATACCACTCTAATATTCTATCTTCAATTTTAAATTCTCTTCCTTCTTTAACTTCAACTTCAGGTTTTATACTTTTTGGAGGTTTTTTAAACACAAATTCAGGTCTCCTTTCAATTGATTTACCCGGAATTAAACCTTTTTCAAGTTCATGCATCATAGAAAGAAAGGAACCATATTCGCGGTTTTGTTTCATTATTAGGATTTTTGCTGAACCCCCATGTTCTTTATCAAGTTTTCTTGCGATATCGGCAATAATACTTCTTTTCTCCTCAGGCACAGAGAGACCAACCCAGATAAAGATGGTATTTTTTTTATCATCATCAACTAGATATACATCATTTTGCTCAAAGGCTAATTTCTCTAATTTGATTAATTCTCCCTTATCACTAATATTATATAACTGCATTACACTCTCTTAAAAGTATAATCTAATAATATAAAATTAAATAAATTGAAAGTATAAAAATATTTTCTACAAATGATTACTAAAATTCATTTAGTTTTTTCTTAATATTTTATTGTCAACATTTCCCTAAATTTTTTATATATGAAGTTCATTATTTCTTTAGAAAAAATTTAGTTCACACTATTATAAATTAAAAAATTTCATTAAAGATAATAACATGTCTCAAATAAATGAAGAAACGCGTGAAGAATTTATTAAAAAAATAGAAAAATTGGAAAATGAAAATAAAAATCTCAAAATGAAAATTTCCCAATTAGAGAGAAAGAATTCAGTATTACAAGAAACAATAGACAGATTGGAGAAAAAGGATATTGAAATAACGACTGAAATTAAAAAAGACGAGCCTTTTATCGTGACTTCAACCGAAATCCAAGAAGAAATTTTTGAAAAAACTCCAAAAATGGAACAGGTATCTGAACCTAAAGAAATTTCTACAGCCGAATTTGAGCCTATAATAACAGTACCTAAGAGTGCAAAAGAAGTTATAATAGGAGTATCAAGACGTGAATGTCCAACCTGTGGTAATGATAAGCATGCTACTATACAAGAACTAATTGATAAAACTCATATAATTAGCAATTATCCCAAAATGTACGGAAAGAAGTATAAATGCGGAGAATGTGGGCAAGAATGGCGTATTCCGATAGATATCTAACCTTATCAATCCAATAATAAATCGAGCATTACTGGTTATCCTATTTATTTTTATATTAGGATCTTTTATTTTTATGAAACATGTTCGTATTTAGCTTTAAGTATATTCTTTCATAATTAAAATTAAAAATGCATAAATCTGTTAAAATGATGAAATTATGAATGAAAAAAGAGAATTAACGCAAGCTTTAAATTTAAAAAATTTATTAGATTATCAGGAGGGTTCTGTTGTTAGTAGAACTTTAATAGATAAGAAGGTTGGAACAGTTACTTTATTTTCTTTTGATGAGGGAGAGGGTTTAAGTGAGCATACAGCACCATTCGATGCTCTTGTTTATATAATTGAAGGAGAAAGTGAAATAAAAATTTCAAATAAATCCCATGTGCTTTTAAAAGGGCAAATAATTTTAATGCCTGCTCATGAACCTCATGCTTTAAAAGCATTAAAACGGTTTAAAATGATGTTAATAATGATAAAAGAATAGGATTTTAATCAATTTCAAAACCATAAAAATATCTGTTACTAAATTTTATATTTTTCTATTACTTTAATAATCATGTGAATGAAGAAAATTTCACGGATGAAGACTTAGAAGAAGAATTAAACAGAGCTTTTAAGTTAAGTAATAAAAAGAGAGATATCTTCACAATAATAAGAAAGGAAAAAGACTCTTTAGATATAAAAGAAAAAAGAGTCAAAAATAAATTTAAATATTAGACTTATGTGAATGTTTACTTTCTTCAATACTTTTTTTTGCCAAGGTATAAAGCATAATCACAACAAAAATGAAGATCAATGAGAGAATTAATATCGCTAAGTAGACTCCTGTGATTCCCAACATGTAAGAAAATGGCGCTAATGTCGTTGGAACTAATGCAATTCCTATAAAATAACCTGCTGTAAGTGATCCTGCGAGAGCACCACGTCTTTTAGGAGAAAGAACTTGACTGTAATAAGTTATAGTAGGAAATAAAATACCACCTGATAGCCCCACCATAATCCAGGCTACAGCGAAAATTATAAATACTTCTGAGCGTGTAATATCTCCGATAAGTAATAAAATTATCAAAGAAGCAATTTCTATT
>SMTZ1_10014839_pt1 | contig 16224 bp, 13 predicted proteins | sample DeeMarSWOR136_30_FD_25667 | JGI IMG/M metagenome (IMG submission 25667)
TGCCTCCTCCTTCGACAAGCTCAGGACAGGCTCTTTTCAAAGGGGAGAACCCTACGCAATCCCTGTGCCCCCTTCGCCGTTGCGGATGTCTTTTCTCTCCCCCTTTGGAAAGGGGGATCGAGGGGGATTTTCTAAGCGGACCTTGCGGCCAAGCCCATACGGGACCGGCATAGCCAGTCCACATGACCACGCCCGTAGGGCGTGGATTTCTGTAGTTAATTAAATTAACATAATTAAATAGTTATGTATTTTAGTTAATGCTTTTATTTAATATTCAAAAATCTTTTTTTGCCGATTTTTCATAGCGGCGCAGTACGGTTTTTCAGCCCAAGAGAAGCTGCGAGAGACCTTTTACTTGACCGTTGAGCATGAACTTGGATATGGAGCATAGGATGTAGTATCGTGTCCCAGAAGTTCCTTCAATAATTCTGAAGGGGCCGATACTCAAAATCCCATGTTCATGGGGCCGTCTGGGGGTGGTCTGATGACACCACCCTCAAATCGCGGGTCTGCCGTAGGGGAGGGGTTTAGCCCCTCCCACGGGCGGGTTTCCGCCTTCGCCAACTACCGCCGCTAAAGCTGTGGCGGTCAAGAAGCTATGGCCGTCAAGAGGCTACGGCGCGACAAGGGACGACCACCCCCCAGACAGCCCCTTTCGAGAACGAAACATCTCATCTAAATGAGAACTTTTTCAAGGTATTTCTGGGACACGATACGAGAAAGGAAAGGGCCATGAAAATCGCACAATATTATGAGAATGACCGTCTCCGTTTGGGGCAGATCGAGGATGACGTCCTCATACCCATGGACTTTCCCGGCACCATGATGGACTTCATCACAAGCCCATCCCCCTGGAAAGCGGAAGGCCAACCGCAACCCCTGGAAAGGATTCGGTTTGCGCCGCCTGTCCAGACACCCTCCAAAATCATAGCCATTGGCCTCAACTACCTGGATCATATCCAGGAAAGCAAAGGGGAAACCCCCAAAATTCCACTCCTTTTCTCCAAGTTTCCGAACAGCCTTATCGGGCATCGAGAGGTGATCACCTGGCAAATCGGCGTGACCAAGAAAGTCGATTTTGAAGCAGAACTGGCTGTCATCATAGGGAAAAAGGTCTCTCAGGGTGAAAAGACGGAAGGGATGGAGGCCATTTTCGGATATGCTTGCGCCAATGACGTAAGCGCCAGAGATTTGCAGTTTGCCGACGGCCAATGGGTGAGAGGAAAGTCCTTGGACACCTTTTGTCCCCTCGGCCCCTGGATCGTAACCACGGACCACATCCGCGACCCCCACGCCCTGAGAATCAGATGCCTGCTTAATGACCAGATCATGCAGGACAGCAACACGGGAAATATGATATTCAGGCTCCCCGATCTGGTGGCCTTTCTTTCCAATCATTTTACCCTGCTCCCCGGCGACGTCATCCTGACAGGCACACCAAGCGGCGTGGGCGCATTCCGGAGCCCCTCCATTTACCTGAAAGACGGGGATAAGGTTGTGGTAGAGATCCAAGACATTGGAAAGCTGGAAAATTCGTGCCGAGCCCGATAAGTGGAGCCCCACGGGCAAGCCGGTGGCTTTCTGCGCAGTCGGGTAACCCGCTGTGAGCACACCTCGGAGAGTCACTGACCATAGTCATACACCCCTCGCCCCGTCTTTCGACCCAGATGCCCGGCCTTCACGAGCTTCACCAGAAGAGGCGCAGGCCGGTACTTGTCTCCGAGTTCCCGCTGAAAGGTTTTTATGCATGCAAGCAGAACGTCGAGCCCAAAGGCATCTGCAGCCGCCAGAGGGCCCAGGGGGAAGCCCAGGCCTCGCGTACATGACAGGTCAATATCTTCAGGTGTGGCGAGACCCGTCTCCAGGGCAAAGAACGCTTCATTGACCATGGGCAGGTACAGTCTGTTGATAACAAACCCGGGAGAATCCACAACTGTAACCGTCTCTTTACCACAGGTCTTCAGAAAATCCACCACCCGCTGGTGGGTTTCATCCGAGGTATCGGCGCCCCGCACGACTTCCACGAGGGGGGTCAGCGCTGCCGGAATCAAAAAGTGGGTGCCAATGCACTTTTCCGGGCGGTTTGTGGCCGCAGCAATTTCCGCAATCCAAAGGGTTGACGTGTTCGTGGCCAGAATCGTCTCACTCGGGCTGGCTTGGTCCGCCCGCTTGAACACCTCCTTCTTCACCTCCATGTTTTCAAAAACAGCCTCGATCATTAGGTCTGCGCCGGACAGGGCCTTTTCCATATCCGAGGTCGTGCTCATCAGGGAGAGACATGTGTCTGCCGCTCCCCTGTCCATTTTTCCTTTTTTTTCCTGCGCTTTCAGGAAAGCCTGAATGCTCTTCATGCCCTTTTCCGCCTGCTCGTCTGAAACATCGACCATCACGGTCTGAAAGCCGGCCCGAGCACAAACCACGCCGATTTGGCTTCCCATGGTTCCCATGCCGACCACGCAAACGGTTTCAATACCCATATTCGCCTCCTGCCCTGGTCACAGCCGCCAGATTCTGTAATCACCCTTGGACCCGCGCAATGGCGCTCAAACTGCACGGAACACCAAAGCCCTTTTTCTTCGTCATTATTTCCGATAAACCACTAAGTCTCTAAACCTTCATAGGAGTATCTGTTGGGTCGAGCTTGGCTCATAAGCTATTTCACCCCCTGCGGCTCTGTCAACCGCTTTCAGGGCATGCAAAGGGCATTGCGAATAAGGCAAAGAAAATACAGAAAAGTGCAGTGTGTGCCTTGCGCCTTATGCCTTTTGCCTTGAGCCTTTCTTTATTTGCCCACAAAACCTTTGAAAACAGGTCACTGTAGAAGTAAAATCCCACATATTAATCGTCCCATACATATGTGTCTTGACATCTAGAAGCCCCCTCACCCTGCCCCCTTCGACAGGCTCAGGGCAGGCTCTCCCCCAATCGTGGGGGAGAGGGTTGGGGTGAGGGGGAGGTGAACCGTCAATACTGTTTCGAGATGATTAATAAAATGCAATCCGGAATCTGAACGAAAGGTCCATAAGGTGGGAGATACTCAAGAACTCCTCGTCCACAAAAGGGACGCGATTTGTACCCTGGTGATCAACCGGCCGGACAAGAGAAACCGCCTTACACCCGGCTGTCTGCTTGACATGGCGGCTGCAATCCAAGTGCTCAGTCGAGAGGGCAAAGTTCGAGCCCTTGTCATTCGAGGCGCGGGGAATGAAGCGTTTTCCGCCGGGTATGACATTTCGGCCTTGCCTGTCAAACCGACCTCAAAAATGGAGGATTCATTAAAGCAAACACCCCCTCTTGAAGAGGCCCTCGGGGCGATCCAAGCTTTTCCTTATCCGGTTATGGCCATGCTCAACGGGTACGCCTATGGTGCAGGCTGTGAACTCGCCATCACCTGCGATATTCGCATTGCCGCAAAGCACGTCAAAATGGGCATGCCTCCGGCCAAGTTGGGGCTCGTCTATCCTTATAAGGGGTATCGGCGGTTCATGCGCGTTTTGGGATTTCATCGAACCCTCGAGGTTTTTCTTACGGCTCGGCAGTATGATGCGGAGACCTGCCTTCGGATGGGCCTGGTGAACCATGTCGTGGAAGAAAAAGAACTCGAATCCTACACTTACGCCATGGCTGGGGATATCACCGAAAATGCGCCCCTGTCTCTTCGGGGCACCAAGATCGCTCTTTACAAAATTGCAGATCACCCGATCCTAGAGGAGGGAGAAGAACAAATCCAGAGCCTCTTCATTGAGTCTTTGAAGAGCAGGGATGTGGAAGAAGCGAGACGTGCTTTTCTGGAAAAAAGAAAACCTCGGTTTAAGGGAAAGTAGAGACAAAGGATCAAGCATGAGAGCCTGAATCCGGTCTATAAATTACTTTAATATCATAATATAACTACCTGATGTGCCTAATACTTTTATCAATAAAAAAACACCCTGAGTACAAACTGGTTATCGCGGCCAACCGGGATGAATACTATGACCGGCCCTCGGCCCCGGCCCATTTCTGGGCGGAAGCTCCTGAACTTCTTGCAGGTCGGGATCTCAAGGCAGGCGGGACATGGCTTGGCATTACGCGGCACGGACGGGTGGGCATGATCACCAATTACAGAGACCCAGCATCCATAAAAGAGAATGCCCCTTCTCGGGGCAGGCTCCTGAGCCGTTTCTTGCTGACACAGGATAACCCTTTAGACTTCCTTGTCGAGATACAACACCAAGGAGATCAGTACAACGGCTTCAATCTCATTGTAGGCGATCAGAATCAGCTCTACTGGTATTCCAACCGAAACGGCCATCCTCTGCCTCTTGACCCGGGGTTGTATGGCCTGAGCAACCATCTCCTGGACACCCCATGGCCCAAAGTCGCTCTGGGCAAAAACCTGATGGCCAACTTGGTGGCGGGTAAAGAGAGCCTTGCTCCTGACGCCCTTTTCAAACTCCTCGAAGATCGAGCCATACCTCCGGACGAAACCCTCCCCGACACCGGCGTCGGTCTCGAATGGGAACGCACCCTGTCGCCCATCTCCATTTCGAGCCCGGTTTACGGAACCCGATCTTCAACCGTGCTTCTCATCGATCAGCAGGATCGCGTCACCTTTGTTGAAAGGACCTTCAATGGCAATCCCAAGCCCATCTCGTCCGTGAAACATGAGTTCAGGTTGGAATAGTGTCGCCTTTCGATTCAACCTTCTCAATCAACATTCCACCCCCACCCCGCCCTCCCCCTCGGCCCACTTCCCCGAAGTGGCTACGAAGGCTGAAAGGGGGAGGGTTTGGGAGGGGGCGCTACGTGACACCATGTCACGGTCAAACAATTCATCTTCCCCCTTTGTAAAAAAGGATCGAGAGGCTGTCCGACAACTCGGATTAACACAGCGGCAAGAACAGAATCAGCGATTGCGTTCATGGTTCGATACCTCACCACGAACCGAAAATCAAACAGTTACAGGTCACGGTCGCCATTCGCCCTGAGGTATCGAAGGGTGAACAGAGACCGATTCTCGGTTATCGGACAGACTCTCCAGGGGGATTTTGCTCAGTGTGGGTCTTGCTAAAGCTCCCGACACTCATTGTACGAGCAAAGCTTAACTATACACCTGCGGCACAGCCCCGGGGTTTTGAAACGACTAGAACCGGTCATGGTGGGTGAATTCGGTGATGTCTCGGCGCTTAGGGGCCGGCGAATCTTTTGCCGGATAGCCGATCGGGATGAGAACCACCACCTCATGGTCATTGCCCACGCCGAGGACCTCTTTTGCCTTGTTGTGGTCAAAATTCCCGACGATGACCGTTCCCAGGCCCAAGTTGTGGGCTGCCAAACAAAGGCTCTGTGTGGCAATTCCCAGATCGAACATAAACCAATCCCCAAATTTGCTCATTGCCTTGTCCTTGTAGTATCCGGAACTCTTCAACTTGCCGCAGAGAGCAAGGATCACAGGGGCTTGGACAACCCCCTTGAGGGCGGGGTTCGTTTTTGGAAGGGCTTCTAGGAGTTTCTCTTTCACGCCCGAGTTCTTCACCAAGATCACTTCCCAGCACTGCAAGTTGGCCCACGACGGCGACCACTGTATGGCTTCAAGGACCTGCTGAAGATGTTCCTCGGGTACTTCTTTGTCCTCGTATCTTCGTATACTGCGTCGACCTTTGATGATGTTCATAAAATCAGTCATTGCAACTTCTCCCTCTCCTGAATTCATGCCCTGTTGCCACAATGGCCCAGCGCACTGTGGACATATAGGAGGCGAAGTCTCCTGTCAAGAAACAAATCCAGTGAAGCCTCCTGTTTGTCCCTCACCTTTTGTCTTTAATCCCATATTCCTGCACCAAGCTCTCGTCGTAGGGGGCTCGTCGCGACGGACACCTTTCTCGGGGGCAAAGTTGACACGTGAAAAAAGGAACTTCCGTTGGAAAATACAGCCCCGATATGGACTTGGCCGGGGTCATAAAAAGGCTTTCTTGTAGGCGCACACCAATGGAGGATTCCACGTCACCCAGAAGGGAAAAAAGGGGTCGCTGGTCTTGTATGGGCCAATCTTCTATCTGTCCCGGGCTCATGGTGGCAATACCGTCAAGGGCGAATCTGTTTCTGAGCGCCTCTTCCAAATGCGCTCTGGCTTTCGCAACAGCGATATTGCCGATGACATCCAGGACGTAACTTTCTAGAAAGTCCCCCGGTGCCCTTGCTCTTTCTTCCAGGCCGTCGCCAATGGTCACCACATAGGGGAACACCCTCTCCACCTTGTCCAGGTGTCTCCGCAAGACCTTGCTCCTGAAGCGAATCCCATCCACAACAACCGCGTCTTCCAGCCTGGCATCCACGTAGCAGACTTTGAAAACAGCCCTGGCTGCAAGCAAGGGTTGGGCGACTTCCATAAGTTTCTGGATTCTCTCCCCTTCCTTTTCCTTGTGCATTTGGAGTTTTCTGAGGATCTCTTTCTGATCCAGCGTCACAGGGATGTGGTTCAATCTCTCCACGGCCATATGGAATATTCTTTCCTTTCTCTTTCGGCTCAGAATGGTAACGCGGCCCGCCCCTAGAGCAATTGGACGTCTTTTGGAATGGTGGGAAAAATAGGCTTGTTCCAAAAAGGAGTGATCTAGTCTCGCGTCCCAGAAATTCCTATCATAATTCCCAAAGAGGGAATGGTCAAAATTGGATTTTCACAAGGCCGTCGGGAGGTGGTCGCCGAAACAGCGTCATGGAACCCTGGATCTCGCGTAGGGGAGGGGTTTACCCCCTCCCGCGGGCGGGCATAAAGCCCGCCCCTACATCAGGTCTGCCCGGTAACAGATATTCAGAATATGGGGCCGTTCCAAAGCCACGGGAGGTATGGTTGCGGGCTGGACGACCGCCCCCTGACGGCCCCTCGAACAAGCGACAACTACTTTGAGTTATTTCTGGCACCTGATACTAGGGGTTAGGTAAAACAAATGTTTCATCAGCCTGCTACTAGTCCATAGCAGCCACCACCTTATACCCCTGCTTTTCCAGTGCCTTCTTGATGGCAGCCGTGTCACAGGGCGTGAGACGAAAAAAGTAGGCTCTCTTTCTGGACCGCGGATTGGCTATCCCAATGTTGACGACCTCGCCTCCGTGATCCTCAATGATCTCCAAGGCATTCTTTAACGAACCCCTCTTGCTTCCAAGCACCACGTCAACCCTGGAACTGGCATTGAGAATACCCATCATGCCAATAAAAGCGCGCAGGAGATCTGTTTCCGTAATGATGCCGACGAGCTTACCCTTCTTGACCACAGGCATGCCGCCTATCTTGTGCTTGTATATGAGTTGCGCGGCCACCTCCACGTCGCTGTTGGGATCGACACTAATGGGGTTCCTGATCATCAAGTCAGCAAGAGAGAGTCCTGCCACCATTGAAGGAATGAGACCGACCTTCAGGTCCGCCATGGTCACAAATCCCTTCAAAACATTCCCCTTACCGACCACGGGAAGATGACGGATCGAATTGCTCTTCATCACCTCGATCGCCTCCCTCACGGAAGCTTTCTCCGTAATGGTGACGGGATCCGGTATCATCAGAGATTTGATTTTCATAAGGCCCCCATGATCGAATTTCCTGGAGTGAACCTCCCCGCCTACAAGGCGGGGCATCAAAAAGGAAACCCAAATTTACTTTGGGGGAACTTATCCCCCAAACCCCCAGAAATAAGCCAAGCGGGACGTTACATGAAATCACGCAGTGATTTCATAAAAAAAGAATAAGAAAAAGGGGGTTGGGTGTCAAGCGGATAACGCGCAGGCGGGTCGCTGTTCAAGAAGTTTCATACAAGAATATCCTTGATGATCTTTCCGTCTTTCATGACAAGGACAACCTTCTCCAGGCCCCGTTCAAACAAGGTTACGTCCTCTAAAGGGTTCCCGTCTACCACGATGAGATCCGCCGCCTTGCCAGGCTCAAGGGTGCCGAGCTTATGGGAAACGCCCATAAGCTCTGCGTTGGTGCGGGTGGCCGAAACAATGGCTTCCATGGGCGTCATCACCTCCGCCTTCAGGGCCAATTCCCTCCCTTTCAGATGCTGCCAGGGCCCGATAATGTCTGAACCCGAACCGATTTTCACCCCGGCAGTATAAGCCGTTTCCAAGGCCTCGCGACCTCTGTGCCCCACCATGGCCAGCTTTTCCATGGTGTGTGGATCCAGCTTTTCGCCCATTCCTTTTTCGAAAAGGGTATAGACCGTCAGGGTAGGCACGTAAAAGGCTTTTTTTTCCGCCATCATTTGGGCGGTCAAACCGTCCATGAGGTTGCCGTGCTCAATGCTGCGGACCCCGGCTTCCAGGCAATTCTGTATGGCCTTTGGACTGTAGGTATGGGCCATCACATAACTCCCTGCCGCCTCAGCAGCTTCAACAGCGGCCCGGAGCTCTTCCACAGAGAACTTCCACTGGCCTGGTTTGGCCCGGTCATCTTCGGACTGGGACACAACCTCCCCGTCGGCAAACACCTTGATCTGATCGGCCCCGCGACCGAGCGTTCGGCGGACAGCTTCACGAATCTCATCCGCGCCATCACAGACCTCTGGACGAATGCCGAGGCTGTTCCGTGGACTGGGTTCCTTTGGGATCCTGTCCGGGCGGTTGGGATCCACCTCCTTTTGGGTCAGCGGCGTGACACTCAGAAACAGGCGGGGGCCTTGAATGAGGCCCTGGTCAATGGCTGCTCGAAAACCCAGATCCAATCCCCCTGCGTCCCGAAGGGTGGTGAACCCCAGTTGGATGTCCTTTTCCAAAGTCCTGGACACGCGATGGACATACACGGCCGGCAGAAGCAAGGCCGTCTCGCTGAGGCGCAGTTCCACATTGCCGGGGTGCACATGGGCATCGATCAGTCCCGGCATCAGTGTCTTGCCTTTGAGATCAATCACACGGCCCTTGGGAACTTTTCCCATGCTTCCCTGGAGAATGTCCTGGATCGTGCCGTCGGCCACAACCAAAACAGCATCCGGCACAGGATCGCCTCCGTTTCCATCGATCAAAAAGGCGTGCTGAAAAATAAGAGTCTGGTTCATGAGGCGTGTTGAGGCCGTCCAACAACCGCCAATTCCTCTCCCCCTGGAGGGGGAGAGGCAAGGTGAGGGGGTGTAAGTTCGAGCACCTACACCCTCACACCGACCCTCTCCCTCAAGGGAGAGGGAGCTGGCGGACAGCCTGTGTTGAGAGACTTCTCCTTCCCAGAACCTCCCTCAGAAGCGTTACAAGAAATCGTGAAAGGGTTTTATAACCTTTGCCTTTTGCCCGCCCGGTCCCAATCTCTTTCTTCAAGAGCATCTCCATTATCTTCGGAGGAGCCGCTTTGATCTTTGAGGGTTGAACGAACCGAGGCGGACGTCGGAACGCTAAATTCTGCCAGGGGTTACCGGGCGTCAGCCCTCAAAGATCAAACCGGAGTGTGCTTCTGAGGAATCTTTTTTGGGAGATGCTCTTTCAGAAAGAGACAGGGATCGCGTTCCGATGAAAGCCCTGAGCCTTAAGCCTTGTGCCTTGAGCCTCATACGCTCACGCCCGTCTTTCGATCTTGGGATTGAGTTCCTCCCTCAACCAGTCGGCAAAAAGGTTGATTCCCACCACCAGGAAAACCAGAGCAGCACCCGGAAAAACGATCATCCACCACATGCCGGCATAGATGTAGTTTCTCCCGATGGCAATCATCATGCCTAGAGAGGGCTCATTAATGGGCACACCGACACCCAGGAAGCTGAGCGTGGCTTCGAGCATAATCACCACCGCGAGATCCACGGCGACCACAACGAAAATGGGTGGAATGGCGTTGGGCAGGAGGTGCCGCAGCAGGAGCCGGAGATCCCCGGCGCCGGTGGCCTTGGCCGCCATGATATACGCCTCCTCTTTGACCTCCAAAACGCTCCCGCGCATGGTGCGTGCATAGCGCACCCAATCGGCGATGCAGATGGCAATGATCACGATGAATACGCCACGGGGTCCAAAAATGCCGAGCATCAGGAAAGCCATTAGGGTCGTGGAAAAAGAGAAGAAGGTGTCTGCCAATCGCATCATCACCGCATCCAGCCATCCCCCGTAGTAACCGGCGAGCAACCCCATGATGATGCCGAAGGTACCTGCAATGAGAACCACACCAAATCCCACGATGAGCGAAGTTCTGCAACCATAAATAATGGTGCTCAAGATGCCCCGCCCCTGATCGTCGGTCCCCAACAGGTAAGGAGCCTCTCCGTCCTCCATCCAAATAGGCGGCGTCAAGAAATTGTCCAGGCTCAGCTTCTCCAGGTCATAGGGGTTCTGAGGCGCGATCCACGGGGCAAGGATTGCGGCTAGGATGAAAACGAAAAGAATGACACTTCCCACGATGGCGGACGGGTCGTGCAAATAGCTGTGGAGCATCCTGGACTTGACGCGTTTTTCAGCCATAGCGAATCTTCGGATTGATGAAGGCGTAAAGAATGTCCACGATGATGTTCAAGGTGACAATAATCAATGCAGTCAGCATCACATAGGTCACCACGACCGGCCTGTCCGACTCATACATGGATGTGAGCAGCAAATTGCCCATTCCCGGCCATTGAAATATGGTTTCCGTGACGATCGCGTAGGCGATGAGTTCACCGAACTGGAGGCCTGTGATGGTCACAACTGGAATCATCACGTTCCTCAGGGCATGCTTGAAAATCACCTTTCTGGGCGGCAAGCCCTTGGCCCAGGCGGTCTTGATGTATTCTTCTGTCAGGACCTCTCGCATTCCTGCCCGGGTGAGACGCAAAAGCACCGCCAATTGGTACATGGCCAACGTAAATGCCGGCAGGATCAGATGCATGATACCATCCAGGGTCAGAAAGCCCGTGCGCCAAAAGCCGACCTGTACCGTCTCCCCCCGACCGAAGGGGGGTAAAATGCCCAGGTAAACAGCGAAAACCATGATGAGCAAGATGCCCGTCAGGAAGGTGGGGATAGAGATCCCCCCCAAGGACCCGGCCATGATCAAACGGTTTCGAGCCGCATAAGGTTTCAGGGCGACCACAACGCCGAGGCCGACGCCAATGCAAAAGGCCATGCACAGGGCTGTGGTGGCCAGTTCAAAGGTGGCGGGAAATCGCTCCAGGATGAGGCCCAGCGCTGATATGCGACTCACGTAGGATTTACCGAAATTCCCATGGGCCGCGTTCCAGAGGAATCGGGCATATTGAACATGCACGGGCTTGTCCAGGCCCAGGGAACGGCGGACCTCTTCTCTTTCCTGGAAAGTGGCATATCTCCCGGCCATGGTCATCACCGGATCGCCCATGTACCGAAAGATAAAGAAGCAAATCAGGGACACGGCCAAGATGACCGCCAGTCCCTGGAAGAGTCGTCGAGCAATGTACGTGGCCATAAGAGAGAAAACCCTAAGATGCAGATTTGGGCGGCCGGTTTTCCACCACGTATCGCCGACCGCCCAATCAGCCTGTCTTACTTTGAAATTTCCTTGTAGACCAACCAGCGGTCCGGACGGGGCTGGAACTTTATTCCCCTCCCTTTCATGATCGCATAGAGGTCTTCCTGGTAGTGCAAGGGTATCCAGAGGATCTTGTCCGCCATAGCCATCTTGTTGAGCTGCTGCAACGTCCTTTTTCGCTCCTCAGGGCTGACCATGGAGGCTGTGGATGCGAGCAGCTTGTCGATCTCAGGATCACCGTAAGCCGCCCCATTCAGTTCGCCAAGCCCTTTTTCCTCATCCCTGCTGTGGGCGAGTTTGAAATAGGTGCGGCCCATGTCAAAGGTCCCGTCAAACCATCCGATAAGGTAGAAATCCAGTTCCCCTCTGGCCACTTCGGGGAAGAAGATGGATTTGGGCTTCACATCCAGTTTGACCTTGATACCCACCTTGGCCAGGTATTTGGCCACGGCCTCACAAATCTGCTCATCCTGGACATAGCGGTCATTGGGGCCTGTGAGCGTGACCGAAAATCCCTTGCCATATCCCGCTTCGTTCAACAGTTTTTTGGCCATCTCAAGATCATAGGGGAGTCGTTTCAATTCCCCATTGTACCCAATTGTCGGGGGGTCCGGGATCTGTGCAGCCGGCGCAGCGTGCCCGCGCATGACCTTTGCAATAATTTCATCTTCGTTGATGGCCATGTACATGGCCTTGCGCACCCGCACATCCGCCATGGGGCTCGTTACTTTGTTTCCCAGGGCGAGAAAGATTGAGCGGCGGGCCGGGCGGCTGAGCACTTCGAGCTTAGGATTCTTGACGATCTTGTCATAGAGCTCCACGGGAACGCCGCTCATGAGTTCAGCCTGGCCCGAGACCAGTGCGGCAAACCGTGTTGATGATTCCGTGATGGGACGCACATCAACCTTCTTGATGGGCGGGGCACCCTCCCAGTAATCCTCGTTCGCCACCAGCCGAACGTAGGATCCCTTGACCCACTCCTCAAGCTTGTAAGCGCCGGTGCCTATCGGCTTCACCATCACCTCTCCCGGATCCCTTGCCTCCGTGGATTCTTTGTCCAGAATGAAGACCTGGTGCATGTTGTTGGCAAACCAGGGGATGGGTTCCTTGGTCTTGATCGCCACCGTGTAATCATCGATAATGTCGATGGATTCGATGGATTTTCCCGTGTTGATAAATTCGGAAACCTCGGGATTGCTGAGGCGATAAAACTTCCAGGTCAAAAGATCCGGATGCTCCCAGCGCTCGGCCAATGCCGGAACAAGCGTCCCTTCCGGTCCCTTGCGCTGAAGCAGGCCGTCAAAAAAGTTGGCCATGTATTGAAGGTTTGCGTCGGAATCGTCGCCATGTGGGTTCATCATTGCCGGGGGTACGTCAATAGCCACGACAATCGACTTCTGTGCCATGGCCTGACCACCCCATCCGAATACGGTCACCGCAACGGCAACAGTTAAAACAAAAAGCATAATCTTTTTCATACACTTTCCTCCTTTCCTTGTGTTATGGGTTGGCAAGTTCAAGAAAAACACGTTCCTCTTATCCTATTCAGTTTGGTGTTCCGGGGTGACACGGCAGTGCCCTTCACGGCGCTGCATCAATACAAATAGCAGGCGACGTAGCGATCACCGCCAATGTTCTTTAATGCGGGCTCGCTCTGGTCGCACTCATCCTTTCTGAAGGCACACCGGGGATGAAAATGACAGCCCGCCGGCGGATTAATGGGGCTGGGCACATCCCCCTTCAAGATGGTTCTCTCCTTTTTTGCTTTCGGATCCGGTACCGGGATAGCCGACAACAAAGCTTGAGTATAAGGATGTTTGGGATCCGTGTAAACATCCTTGTAGGAACCCACCTCCACAATCTTCCCAAGATACATGACGGCTATGCGATCACAGATGTGCTCCACCACAGCCAGATCATGGGCGATAATCATGTAAGAAAGATCAAACTCTCCCTGAAGATCGATCAGAAGATTGATAATCTGGGCTTGTATGGACACATCCAGCGCTGATACCGGTTCATCCCCGATGATGAGCTGCGGATTGAGCGCCAGCGCCCGCGCAACGCCGATTCTTTGTCTCTGTCCGCCACTGAATTCATGCGGATACCGCCGTCCCTGCTCCGGTGTCAAACCGACTTTTTCCAGCAAATAGGCAATGCGATCTCCCCTCTCTCCGCCTCTGTACACACCATGGATCTCCATAGGGTCATTCAGGATTTGGTTCACCGTCATCCTGGGATTGAGGGACGAATAAGGATCCTGGAAAATCATCTGGACCTGTCTTTTCAGAGATCGGAGCTGCGCCTTCCCCATTCGAGAGACCTCCATTCCCTGAAACATCACGCTGCCCCCGGTGGGCTCGATCAGTCTCAAAACCGCCAGACCAGTTGTGGTTTTTCCGCACCCGCTTTCCCCCACCAGTCCTAAGGTCTCCCCCTTGCCCAAGCGAAAGGAGACACCGTCAACCGCGTAGACATAACCCACAGTTCGCGACAACAACCCTTTCTTGATCGGGAAATGAACCTGCAAATCTTGGACTGAAAGCAGTTCTTCCAAAGCAACCTTCCGTTAAGATTTAGCAAAGCTTCGCGTCAAAAAAGCAGCGGCTTGTTGGAGCAAATATCACATTACTTGACGCGAAAAGATGCTGGATACTGGATGCTCGATGCTGGATAAACTTGGCAAGAATATTCTTTTTCTTTTTCATCCAGTATCCCCGCCTGCCATGCGAGCTGCTCGGTTGTCACAGCGGCAAATCAGCGAATGGCATAAAAGCAATGGTTTTCACCCTAAATGAACTAAGGTCCGAGCGGGCAGGCAGAGACCAGTATCCAGTATCACGGGTTAAATGATGAGAAACACGGAATTTTCTACAAGCTTGATGGAAATGCTAAAATCCTAGCCTAGTTAAACACCTAGTAGAGCCAGCACTGAACCCGGCGGCCTTCACCAATGTCCACCATGTCAGGGACCTTTTCGCGGCAAACCGTCATGCCTTTGGGGCACCGTGGAAAAAAGCTGCATCCTTCCGGCAGTTCGTAGAGACTCGGAACGATGCCTGCAATCTCTTTAAGCCGCATACGGCCGAGCTGTGCTCTCTCTCCCAGTTTGGGAATGGACTGGAGAAGGCCCTGGGTGTAAGGATGCTTTGGGTCTTCAAAAATGGCCATAGTCGGCCCCTCCTCCACCACTTTCCCTGCGTACATCACCACGACCCGCATGGCTATTTCCGCAATAACTCCCAAATCATGGGTGATCATCATAATGGCTGTATCGTAATCCTCTTTGAGCTGCATCATCAAATCGAGAATCTGGGCCTGGATCGTCACATCCAAAGCCGTGGTCGGTTCATCCGCTATGAGTATTTCCGGATTACATGCAAGGGCCATGGCGATCATGGCTCGCTGCCGCATCCCTCCTGAAAGTTGATGCGGGTACTCTTGGACCCTTCTCTCTGGTGCCGGGATTTGAACTTTCTTGAGCATCTCGACGGAGCGCTCCAGGCTCTCCCGTTTGGAAAGGCCTTCGTGGAGTATAAACATCTCTGAGATCTGGTTGCCGATGGTATAAACCGGGTTCAGAGAGGTCATGGGCTCCTGGAAGATCATGGATATCCGATCCCCGCGAATAGATCGCATCTGCTCCATGCTGAGTTTAACAATATCCCTGCCGTCAAAGAGGATCTTACCCTGCACGATCTTGCCTGGCGGCGTGGGAATGAGCCGCATAATGGTCTGGGCGGTCACGCTTTTTCCGCAGCCGGACTCTCCAACAAGGCCGATGACCTCTCCCTTGTCAAGAAAGAAAGATATATCGTCTACGGCCTTCGCTATGCCCTCGAAGGTGTAAAAATAGGTTTCGAGCTCTTGCACCTGGAGAAGATGGGAAGGGCTGTTCATAAGGTCAATCCACCGAAAACCTGCGCCTGGTTTGGTACTTAGTTGCGGAAGTCCGCGTTATGTCATTTCGACCCCTTCGAGTGCCTCCCTTCGGTCTGCCCTCGGCCATGAGCTCGGGCCGAATGGAGCCTCAGAGTCAAAGACCGTATCAACCAGGTATGCAATCTCAAAAAATCCCCCCACCCCCCTTTCATAAAGGGGGGCGAACCGGGGATTGCTTCCTCACCTGCATGCAGTGTGGAGTCCTGCCAATGACCGATGAAACGACCCTTTACGAAGCCGTCAAATTTGGCTCAAAAACTGATCCAGAATGCCGTAAAGGGCGTGAACACTTGGGATGTTGACATGCTCTTTTTCCGAATGCTGACTTTGGTCTCCGTCGGCACCCCATACGATGCCCGTCATCCCGTACTGCGCAAGAAACCGCGCATCGCTCGCTCCGTGCTCAAACCCGACTTTGGTCTTCTTTGAGATTTCCAGAAGGGACTTGAGGTAGGGCGAATCCCCGCCAAAGAAAATGGGTTCCTTCATTTCCACTCGAAGCTCCCCCTTGATTTCCCCCCGGATCTTCTCGACGATGTCGTCCATGTCGTCATTTTCCGTGTAACGAACGTCAAATACCGCCTCCGCATAATCCGGAACTTGGTTGGCGGACTTGCCGGCATGGACAACGCTGAAGTTCATGGTCCTGTGCCAGTGTTCAGGAGCAGTTTCTTCAAAATAGGGCTTGATCTTCAGGTAATCCTCAATGAGCTTTTCAATGGCGTTCTCCCCCAGCCAGGGTCTGGCGCCGTGGGCCGACTTTCCCCGGCTGATCAGCTTCAACCGAAAGACCCCCTTCTCTTTGGCCACGATCTTTTCGAGGCTTCCGCCATCCAAGGCAATACAAAAATCGGTCCTGAATG
>SMTZ1_10004279_pt1 | contig 16220 bp, 10 predicted proteins | sample DeeMarSWOR136_30_FD_25667 | JGI IMG/M metagenome (IMG submission 25667)
CTCGGCCTTTGCCTTTTGGGCTGTTTTGAAGTCCTGGCACCAGATTTGGTCGATGTTCAGCATATCCTGTGTTCCGAATGCTTCCTTGTTCTTGTTGAAATAGTCAACTAACTGCTCATCGGGTATTGGCCCCATGATATCTTTGATTTTTTCTCTCCGTGCCTTGTTTAGCAGTATGTTGTCTTCGTACTCTTTAACTTTGTTTAGTAAATTTTCATCCTTGTCAAATCCGTATAATTTTGCCTCTGCGACAAAAATGGGCATTCTCAAAGCCCTTTCTAACAATCTTTCAACGCCCTGTGGTGTATGTAAATCCCTTGGCCTGCTGGGTGGAGACAATTCACAAAGTGCATCGAACCAGTCCTCCAAGGTTATTTTTCCTTTATCATAGGTTGCCAGAACAATTTTTTTCTCATCCGGCGTCAACTCATTTTTTACCTGAAGGATACGAATAAATGTGGCTTTTCTTGGTTCTTTTGGGTTAAGCAGCAGTCTTTGGTGGATTTGGGCGGTTGTGTAAAAGTTCTGATTTTTCTTTTGAACGTGGAATTTCTTATACAGCTCATCGTAATATTGATTTATGATTTCTACACTCTTTTCCCTCGCCAGCAATGCCTTTGCTCTTTCTCGGTCCAGCTTGGGGTTGGATTTTATCTTTTGATCTATTTCTGGGTCTGTAATTTTTATTTTTCCTTCTAAATGGTTCCCTAACAATAAGTTTACAAGTCTTTTTTCCATATATTGCTTAACTATCGGCCGGACTAATTCATCTTCCTGGAATTTTTGCCTGCGAGCTTCCATCACCATCGCTTTTTCAGCTATCATTTCCAGAAGTACTGTTTCGGCATCAGGTATCTCGGTTTGGCTTGCAGGCTCATAAGGATTTGGTCGAATCTCACTCATCAGCCTTATCTCAAGCTCGGCTTTTGTGATAGTGTAATCGCCAATTTCGGCAACAACATTTGGTTCTGTTTCCTTCTTTGTTGTTTCTTTATCGGGAGTTTTGTGTGCATCCGGGCCTTTTTCCGCGCAGCAAATGGAAAGGATTATTATCAGTCCCAGAGCGCCGAGAGCTAACTTGCACGCAAATAATTTCATCGTTTCTGTTCTCCTTATTCAAAAGTTCAGGGTCGATCACTAAAATTAATTATCAGTGGATGACCTTATTCAGAGGATAAGTGATTATTCCAGAGGCACCCGCCCGTTTCAAAGCCGGAACCAACGTTCTTTCAATTTCATCTTCTATGACTACTTCCACCGCGGCATAATCAGAGTCGGCCAAACTCGAAATAGTGGGGCTCTTTTCGGCGGGTAATATTTTTATTATCGATTCCAAGTCTTCCTTTCTTACGTTCATTTTTAATCCAACCTTGCTGCCGGCGTTGATGGCGGCGTTAAGCAGTATAGAGAGATTTTCTATTTTTTCTCGCTTGAATTTATCCTGCCAGGCCTGCTTGTTTGCGATAAATCTTGTTGTGGAGGTCAGGACGGTGTCAATAATTCGCAGATTATTTGCTCGCAGTGATGAGCCGGTCTCAGTCAGCTCTACAATCGCGTCCACTAATCGAGCCTTTACCTCTGTAGAACCCCAGCTAAATTCGACTCTTACGTCAATGTTTTTATCGGCAAAATATTTCTTCGTTACGTTGATCAGCTCAGTTGCGATTATTTTTCCCCGGAGGAGCTGAGGTTTATTTATTTTTGATTCCTCCGGAACGGCCAGAACCCATTTGGCCGGTCTGCCTGTGGCTTTGCTGTAGAGGAGTTCGGCCACCTCTACTACGTCCGAGCTGTTTTCCATTATCCAGTCGTGTCCGGTAATTCCGGCGTCGAGAGACCCATCTTCCACATATCTGCTCATTTCCTGTGCCCGCAGACAAGTCAGTTGAATTTGCTTATCGTCTATAGTCGGGGAATAGCTTCTTTTTGAGTCTGAAATGTGGAAGCCGGCTTTACTGAAAAGCTCTATTGTGGCTTTTTGCAGGCTGCCTGTTGGAATACCTAATTTTAGCATATTTTCTGCCATTTTTCGTATCTCATATTTAGAACTTCGTGACTCATACCCCACAGTTTCTGCTTTTGTAAGAAAGCGCAGAAGTCAAGTTTGGCGTTTTATGCTTAGTTTTGTTTACTTTTTTTTCTTTTTGGTTTTGGTTGCCTTTTTGGTCTTTACTTTGCTAATAGTTTTTTTCTTTCTCTTTGTCTTTCTTGATTCGCTCCGGCGTCGCAAAAGGACGTAAAATTCGTAAGCGTTTTCAGCCGAGATCTGTTTTGCTAAAAATCCTTCTATCTGCTGTTCATCGGCTTCAGGATCGACGAACTGGTTGTTTCTTAGGTATTCTATCATCTCTTTTGTGAGCGGTATTGCATGGCTTTGCAGAGAGGTCAACATGCAATAATTGACCGCGAAACGGCTGATACCATCCATTTTCTCAAGAACCTGTCTGGCCGGACGTTTTCCGATCTTCTTCAAGGACTGTAAGCTGACACAATTATACTCGTTGAATACAGCTTTTAGAGCCTTTATAAGTGTTGAAGCAATTTCCTTTGTGGCCGGTGTATCCTCTCCCAAAACCTCTACAATTTCTTCTTCCTGCGAGACACGCAAGTCGTTCAGGTCAATGAAATAATCGGCAAATCTTTTGATTGCGGATTCTGTCGACTGCGTGTTCATATTTTCGCCAATTATAGCATAAACAAGAGCGTCCGCCGGCTCATCATAGGTAATCTTTTTGACTTTGGGATGTTTGGTCTTCAATGAGCGGCACAAGTCACGGATTTTTTTCGAATACTCTTTGCTATTTTTCATGTTATTCCCGATATTTACAGGTTACCACCTCACAAGGCAACCGTCTATGTATCCGGGTCTTTCTTTTCCGGTTTATTTACAGCCTGGTCTATCAGTTTCATAGTTTCGAGCGTTTTTTTTAAATTTTCATCCCTGTAAAGATGCAAAAGGGGGCAGAACTTGCTCGACAACTTACGAGCAACCTGTGATTGTATTCTGCTCTTTGCGTGTGATATTGCCGTAAAGGTTCTATTTTGCGCGGCCTCATCTTTTCCGAAGATACTAAGAAATACATCCGCATTGCGCAAGTCAGCGGCCATATCAACTCTCGTCACACTGACAAAACCCTGTATACGCGGATCGTTAAGATGGTTGGCGATAGCGTCACTAACCGCTTCTTTTACTACACGTGCCACTTTTTCCTGTCTTCTCGTGGGCATAATTTGCTCGTATCCTGCTTTGGGTTTGGCGAGATACGGTTCATAATTAAAGTGTTCTGGCTACCTTTACAATGTCATAGACGTCAAAAACATCGTCGACTTTGACGTCATCGAATCCTGCAATTTTAATACCGCACTCCAGTCCGGCTTTGACCTGGCGGACGTCTTCTTTGAAATGCTTTAGAGTTTCTATGTTCAGGTCATTTCTGATAACAATATTGTCGCGTATCAGTCTTACTTTTGCGTTCTTGCTGACAGTGCCGCTGCTGACATAGCAGCCGGCCACCGTCCCAACCTTTGAAATCTTGAACACAGCTCTCACAACAGCTCTGCCAAGCGACTTCTCTGTTTCTTCGGGCTCAAGCATTCCCTCCATGGATTTTTGCAAATCTTCTGTTATACGGTAGATTACATTGTAGAGCCTTATCTCAACACCTTTAGCTTCAGCAATCTTGGCAACGTGTTCCTCGCTGACGACATTAAAGCCGATGATAATGGCATTCGAGGCCTCGGAAAGTACGACATCTCCTTCCGTGATTCCGCCGGGTGCTGCGTGTAAGATTTTAATTTTCACTTCTTCCGTGCTAAGTTCGGACAAATATTTCGTCAACACATCCACGGAACCCTGGACATCGGCGCGGATGATGATATTTAATTCTTTCACATTACCGGCTTCTATTTCGCTGAATAGATTGTCCAGAGTCACCTGTGTTCTTTTTGTGAGGGTATTTTCTCTTGCGAGTATCTGGTTTTCTTCTGCGGCGGCCTTTGCCTTGTTGATGTCGTCGAGGCAGTAGAATCTGTCGCCTGCCTGAGGGACGTCGTTTAGGCCTGTAATTTCCACGGGCATAGAGCTTGTAGCGATTTTCGTGGTTTTACCATAGCTGTTTCTGAGGGTTTTCACTCTGCCGAAAGCAGTTCCGGCCAATACCACATTTCCCTTCTTCAGTTGTCCCTCCTCGACCAACAGAGTTGCGACGGGGCCTTGCCGGGGCGATATTTTTGCCTCAACGACCCATCCGGTCGCAGGTATCATGTCATCAGCTTTTAGTTCAAGCAATTCAGCTATATAATCAAGATGTTCGAGCAAATCATCTATACCTTCACCTGTAATGGCACTGGTTTTCACGACTTCAGTCTTTCCGCCCCATTCAGCGGGTGCTAATTCCTGCTCGGCTAACTGTGAGTAAACCCGATTTATGTCGCACCCTGGTAAATCAATTTTATTCAGTGCCACAATAACGGGCACATTCGCAGCCTTTGCATGATGTATCGCCTCGATGGTCTGCGGCATCACACCATCATCTACGGCCACTACCAGTACTACCACATCAGTCATATTTGCGCCTCTGGCCCTCATTGCCGTAAAGGCTTCGTGTCCTGGAGTATCCAGGAAAGTCACCTTTTTATTGTCCCAGGTAACCTCAGATGCCCCGATATGCTGGGTGATGCCTCCGGCCTCTCCGGCTGCCGTCTGTGTTGACCTGATCTTATCGAGTAAGCTGGTCTTTCCGTGGTCAACGTGCCCAAGCATTGTAGCCACTACCGATCGTTTTTTTAGAGCCTTTTTCTTTCGCTGCTCAAATTCAGCCTTTATCTGCTCTTGGAGTCTGCTCTTTCGTTCCACGATGAGTTCTGTACCGAATTCCAGAGCCACCAGTTCGGCCACTTCGCTGCTTATAGCTTGATTGGCTGTTGCCATTACGTCCTGTTGCATCAATTTGCTGATTATATCCGCTGACTTAACCGCTAAAGCTGCAGATAAATCCTTTACTGTAATTGGCTCGCTTAAAACGGCTTTTTTCGGTCTGGCGGCGGCAGCCACTTCCCTTTCGGATCTGGTAGCGATTTTCCGCGTGGGTCTAAGTCTCAGCCCTTCACCACGAGCCGCGTCGAGCCTTGCCTGTCTTTCTTCAATGTCTCTTTGCCGCCATTTCCTGGTGAATTTAGGCTTCTTTTCAGTTTCTACGTATCGACCTTCCTGGTATCGCCCATGTGTTCTCTCTTTAGTTTGCCTTGGCAGCCCTTTTTTCTCCTTGATTGGAGCCAGGGTCAATTGTTCCTGCATCTTTTCGTCATATATCAACGGCTCAGTTACGGGCATATCATATCTAACTTTAGGCTTGGGCTTTGGTGGTCTTCGTGACGGTTCCGGTGCTTCTACTCGAACAACCTGTGGTCCGCTTAGTCGAGCTGGCTCAGGTTTTTCTAAAATCGGACCAGCAGGGAGTATGGGTTCTGGTTCCTGCTCCGGAGGCTGCTGGATTATTTGTTCTTCGGGGATTTTGGGCTCTTCTTCAATTATCGCCGTGGTCTCGGCGGCAGGCTTTTTCTTTTTAGTCTTTTTTACAGCTTTTTTTGCTTTCTTCTCGGGGGGTTTTCGCTTTTGCTTTTTTTTCTTTCTAATTCTTACCTTTGTCAAATCCACTTTCTCGGCTGTCTCAACTGTTGTGATATTCTCACCCTCACTGAACCACTCGCGAATAGTTGCCGCCAAACCGGCCGAGATTGTAGACATGTGGTTCTTAACGTCAAGACCCTCATCCTGGCACTTTTTCACAATAGCAGTGCTTTTTACCCCAAGCTCCTTAGCCAAAATGTAGACTCTTGTAGTAGCCAAAAAAACTCCGATTTCTATAGAGCGTTTAAGTGTTGCTATTCCTTATCTGCCGGTTCCTGCTGGTTGTCTTCTTCATCCTTTTGCTGGTCCGGTTCATTTTCGGTCTCTTTCTGTTTTGACTCAGCGGCCAATCGCTTGGCCTCTTCGTTTGCGGCCACGACCATTTGTTCTGCTGTTTCCGGGTCAATATTCAGCTCGTTAACCAGCGGTTCGGTTCCTACATCATCTAAATCCAGAACGGAAATAACACCCAGTGCAATCAACTTGTCAACGACCGTATCATCAGCAGCCTCTACATTTTTGATACAACTTGTCAATCGTTCAATGCCCTGATTATATTCTTCCGGCATGAGTATATCGATATCCCATCCGGTCAGTCTCGCAGCCAAACGGACGTTTTGGCCGTGCTTACCGATGGCAAGGCTGAGCTGGTCCTCATCCACAACAACTGTTGCTTTTCCCAATTCAAAGCACAGCGCGATTTCACTGACTTTTGCCGGCATCAAAGCATTTGCGACCAGTACCTGTGATGACTCGTTCCATCGTACAATGTCAATTTTCTCCCCGCCAAGCTCATCAACTATGTTTTTAATTCTACTGCCTCTTACACCAACGCAGGCACCCACAGGATCGACTTTTTCATCGATGGAAGCTACAGCCACTTTTGTTCGGTAGCCCGCCTCCCTCGCCAGTGCCCGTATTTCGATGATATTTTCAGCAATCTCCGGCACCTCCAGCTCGAACAATCGGCGGATAAAATCAGGATGCGTTCGAGAGAGAATAATTTTGACCTGATTGGAAGTTTCTTTTACATCAAGAATCAGGCATCGAATTCTTTCACCCGGCCGATGAGACTGGCCCATTATTTGTTCGCCTTTTGGCATGAAGCCTTCAGCCCAATGGCTCAGATTGACTGTAAGTGTTCCTCCTTCGTATCGCACAACCGAGCCGCTTATGATTTCCCCTTTTCTCTGGACGAACTCGGCATAAATACTATCCCTCTCATCGGCCCTTATCTTTTGGATCATTACCTGTTTTGCTGTCTGAGCGGGGATTCGTCCGAGTTGCCTGATATCGATTTGTTCATCGTCCTTTGAGGCTGAAACCTGCCCGGTGGCACGGTCGATGTTTACGACTATGTTGCTTTCCGGCTCGCCAAAATGCTTTCGGACCGCTGAGACCATAGCTTCTTCCAAATCGACGAATAAGGATTCTTTGTCGATATTTTTATCGCGTGCGATGTTGTCGACAATTCTGATAAGTTCCTGATTCATTCTTCTTTTTTTTCCTAATTTACACTTTTTATATAATCCAAAAAAAAGTGGAAACCTAAGGGGTTTCCACTTCAAAAATGCCCAAAACAAATCGAGGTTTTAGCAATCCTTACCTTACATCGGTCTCCTCCCATAGGGCACCCATTTTGTCATCTGCCGCAAAATGGGGAGCCAGTAACAAACCTCGTTCGTTTCCCGACACTGAAGCAGAAACACCGATTTCCAAGCCACCATATGCGCAAAAACGCAGCCATGCAGATCAATTGTTCGTTTAGTCTGCACTGTTCGCTAATCCTGTCAATACCATTTCAAGCGCCGCCTTAATTTAAAGTTTAGCTTTGGTAGCCGTTAATCCTTATAACCAAACTTATTATGATAATCGTCAAACTGTTCAATAGCAATAATTTTTTTGCCGAATTTGTATAATTTCCAGCCAAAAATCGACAAAAAAGCATGTTAAACGGTTAAAGAGCGATAATAAAGGCGAAAACGGGCTAAAAAGTGCAAATATTTGTGCAGGTATAGCTTTTTGGGCGTTTCTAAAAAAGTCTTTTCCAGCCCAATTTTGTACGGCTTTCTCTTTTGAATATCCCCGATTAAGCTGCTGACTTTACCAGTTTAGCCGGAAAATTTGACATCTGATTTTAGGTAGTTTATCTAACTTTATAAGTAATAAGGCCTTAGCTCAATAATTGAAGATAATCTGCAAAAATTTCTGGACAAATACGGTTTTTATATTCACACTAATCCCGATAGATAATGCAAGTTTTGTACATAATCTTTGTTTATGACAGAAATAATGAGGGTAGATGAAAGCCAAAATCGATATTTGCAACTTGCATAAGTGTTTCATGCTTTGTGAAGTTCCAAAACATTAAGGACCGTTAACTCAAATCGAAAGGAAGGAGTGAATCATGAAAAAATATTGGATGATTGTGGCTTGCAGTTTTTGTTGGTGTGCATTGCTGATTTCCTTGCTATGTACGAGACCGGCATATGCTGCGGGTGGAGAAAAACTGACTTATATTGACCTTATCAACCGGCTTACAGATTTGGAGCAGTTGGCTGTATTGCCCGCTCCGGGCGAAAAGTGCCAGCAGTGGTCAAGCTACGACAGGGCGAGCAAATACGATAAGGCATCCGGCAAATACGTCAACTGGTTCGCCAACGGCGACGGCAACGGAATTATCCGCAAGGAGGGCAACACCCAGGTTTTTGCCGAGATGGAAGGACCGGGCGTTATCTGGCGGATATGGTCGGCACTGGCCAATCAGGGCCATGTAAAGATTTATCTTGACGGTGCCGCCGAGCCCGCGGTTGATTTGCCTTTCATAGGCTACTTCAACCGCCAGAATGAGCCCTTTACTCACGAGGCACTTGTACATATGACCGCCCGCGGTCAGAACTGCTACGTTCCAATCCCCTATCAAAAATCCTGCAAGATAGTCGGAGAAGGCGACTGGGGCAGGTATTATCATTTTACCTACACGACCTATCCAAAAGGAACTATCCTACCCACCTTTAAACGGCAGCTTTCAGCCGCCGAATCCGCCGCCCTCGACAAGGCCGCAACAATCCTTACTCAGAGTGGGCATTACCCTTCAGGAAAGCCCGGGCGCCAAAAGACCGTCCGTGTCAAGGTATCTCCGGGTGAAATCAGGGAAGTCGCAACACTAAAAGGGCCAAGAGCGATAACCGCGATGAAGATCAATATGGATTTCCCCGAATCGCAGGACGACCGAAACATTCTGCGAGAGCTTGTATTGCAGATATACTGGGATGGTGAGAAAGAGCCGAGCGTCTGGGTTCCGTTGGGCGATTTCTTTGGTACGGCCCCAGGTGTGAACAAATACAAGTCGCTGCCCCTCGGTATGACCGAGGACGGTTTTTACAGCTTTTGGTATATGCCGTTTGCCACCTCGGCCGTTGTCCAGATTCGCAACGATGGTGAAAAAGCGCAGACTGTAATGTTCTCGGTCACACAAGCACCTCTGACAAAGCCGATTGAAACGCTTGGAAGGTTTCACGCCAAATGGCACCGCGACGCCTTCCTGCCTGAAGAGCCCGGCCGTGATGCATCCCCGCATTGTGTCGACTGGACAATGCTCAAGACCGAAGGCCGGGGCCGGTTCTGCGGTGTTATGCTGCATGTCTGGAATCCAAGAGGCGGATGGTGGGGCGAAGGAGACGAGAAATTCTTCGTCGACGGCGAAAAATTCCCTTCGACCATCGGCACAGGCTCCGAAGATTACTTCGGCTACGCCTGGTGCAACCCGACTCTTTTCCAGAATTGCTACCACAATCAGACAATAAGCATGAACAATAAAGGTCACGTTTCCGTGAACCGCTGGCATATCACGGACAATATCCCCTTCCATAAATCATTCGAGGCCGCAATCGAGAAGTACTATCCGAACGGCAAGCCCACACTTTACGCCGCCACTGCGTACTGGTATCAGGCCGCCGGACAAACCGATCCTTACAAGCCTGTGCCTGTTACTGAACGCAAGGGTTACTGGGGCCAGATAAAGGTCTTCCGCGTCAAAGGCGCGCTTGAAGGCGAGAAGCTAAAGGTCCTCTCGAAGAGCGGCGGCAATCCCCATCAGCAGGATCTCAGCGTCTTCGGCTCAAAATGGAGCGGCGAAGCACACCTGTGGTGGATTGACGCCAAGCCGGGCGACACGTTGGAAATAGCAGTCCCCGTCGAAAAGACCGGCATGTACAGGCTTAAAACACAACTCACCAAGGCCATTGATTACGGCATCCACCAACTCTATCTCGACGGCAAAAAGCTCGGTGAGCCAATCGACCTGTTTAACAATGGTGTTATCCCGACGGGTGCCCTCGACCTGGGAGTCCACAAGCTCGAAAAGGGACAGCACGTCCTAAAGGTCGAAATCGTCGGAGCAAACGAAAAGGCCGTGAAGAAATATATGTTCGGAATCGACTATTTACTTTTGGAGGATATTACCTCCGGTTTCTTTCTGCCGGAGAATCCGAAATATACCATACTTGATTCCGCCCGGGACTCGGTGCGTTTTGCGGAGGGCACCCTCGTCCCTTTTGACGGTAGGCTGGCCTGTAAATCAAGCTTCGTCGATAAAGACGGCAAGATTATGGGCTGGCACGATTTCGGAAACCTCGAAGGCCCCGGCTGGGCGGCAAACGCCGTCGGAGGGGCATACGAGCTATATTCCTATGCTAAGTATACGAAAAACGAGCAGCTTGCTGAAAAAGCTCTCAAGCTGCTCGACCACGTACTCGAAGACGGTTTCATCGACTACGAAACGGGATTTATCACCGGCTACCGCCTCACTACAACCAACAAGTTCTGCCTTAATTACCAGCATAAAAGCAACTGGTTCTGTCCCGGCTCAATGGCCAAAATCGCATACCAATTGCTCATCTTCAGTGACCTTCTGTCCGTGAGGACTCCCAAGGAGGACAATCCGCGAAGAGACAAAATGCGGCAAGTCGCCCTGAAAAACGCGCGTTGGATAGAAAAGAACGTCAAACCCACCTCCAACGGCTGGTTCCCGCGGCGCTGCAAGCCGTCCGGCGAACATTTCCCGCAAAATGCTTATGGAGATTCGGACATACTATTCGACAAAAGCGCGGATGGTCTTTTCATCATCCAGCTTATGACCGAACTGACCAAAAAGGGTCTTGCCGATTACACCGGTGAAATCAAAAAGCGAATCAAGGTTTTCATGGATGCCGGGGGAATTTTTGGCTCCATTAACCACGATACTTACGATCATCACGAAAACGTTGCCTACTCCGTCGCGTTCAGGGTCCTGCGTCAGGCGGCCCAACTGCTCGACGACGATGAAATCCGCACCTTTGCCTATGACAAATGCCTCGCGGGCCTCGACCAGTTCAAGATGACAAACGACCGAAACGGTGTTGCAACCAAGGGCCTGCTCTGGATGGAGAAAACCTGGGACACGGCTTACCTCTGGGAAAACGCCGAAGCCGCCCTGGCCTATTTTGAAGCCTATAAAGATGTGCACAACGAGCAGTTTCTACGGGACGGTCTGACAATCCTGCGTGCAATCGCAAAGCATCATCACGGCGACAAGGGTTTCCTCACTGAAGGTGTGGACTGGAACAATCATGTAGGCAAACAGCATCATTTTGATGGGGCCGAGTTCGGAGACATCAAGTATACCGAGCCTTTGCTGAATAATTTACATATTGTGGAGCCCACGCTGCTGGTTATTAAAATCAAAGACGGGGCACAAACAAGCAATTGATTATGGTGTTGTTGATTCCCTGTTTGCTGTATCGTGCGACTATGTCCGAACGAAGCTTGTTAAAGAACATTACGCATTGCAATATCGTCTGAAGTACAAGGTACAGGGATTTGCTATGAAACGGGGACGAGGCGTAGCGTTAGTTTTTTCTGTGTAATAGTTATTTTTTCCAAACGTACTTTCTGATCCACATCGTCAAAAATATCCCTGACGTTGAAGATAGGTTCAAAGGATTCATCATTCAGTAATGACGCTGCAATCCTGGCCCGTAAATTCTCGGTATCTACATGGACGGTTGCGAGTCTGTCAGCATACATTTTTTTGGCCATCACTCTGGCAAGAGGTGTGACATTCATAGCGCCAATTTTTATTTTCTCCACCCGCAGGTGTAAGAGGCCTTCTTCATCAAGGCTTGGTTTGGCCACAATCGTAACGACCAGGTCTGCGCCTTTAATGCTTGCCGTTCCCATCAATACGATTTTATCGGGCACGAAAAATACCGTAGGTGCGGATAAAAGGACTCCGTTGGATTCCTGCGGCCATTGAAGTCGAGCGATTGCTTCGTTTATCCCCTTCTGGATTATTACAAGATCAAACGGTTCACGGCGTTGTGCACCGTTGTGAAGCTGAGGCAGCAATACGTTTGACAGATAGGGGCTGACCTGGCCTTGATTGCTGCCGGCCGGATTGATAACAAGCGGCTTATAGCGAGCGGGCTTATAAAACAGCAAATAAAGAATAATAATAGCCAGAGCCAGATCAATTAAGAGCCAATATCTCTTTTTGAATTTCCTTTTTTTGCGAGTTTTTGGTTTAGTTTCTTTATCTTTATTACTCATAATCATTTTCTACCTTGCCCGAAGTTACCTGTGTGATTATAATTGATTTTTGAAAATTTACTATGGAATATTTGCAATTGTTCAAAATTGTTAAGACTGTTTTTTGTAATCGTTTAGAAGGGAATTGACAAATGTCGAGTCATTTTGGTGATCGTCTTTTTGACGCCGTAAAGGGCAGGAAAACTTCATTGGTTGTCGGTTTGGACCCCGTTTACAGCAGGCTCCCCTCGGCGATAAGAAGTCATCGCCAGATGAACGACGAGTTTGATGCGAATGCCGCGGTGGATGCAATCTTCGATTTTTGCACGCAGACGATGCGAATAGTAGCACCAATGATACCGGCCGTGAAGATAAATATAGCCTTTTTTGAAAAGTATCTCTGGGAAGGCGTAGAGACTTACTATGCTTTGATTTCGGAGGCCGACGATCTGGGCCTGGAAGTAATCGGCGACGTCAAAAGGGGCGATATAGGCCATACGGCGGAGCTTTACGCCGCTGCTCATCTGGAGAACCCGGAATTAGCCGGCCTTGAGGATACTCTTGCACCGGATGCTATAACCGTCAACGGCTATCTCGGAACTGATGGTATTGAGCCTTTTGCGGAAATGGCGACAAAGCAGGGCAAAGGACTTTTCGTGTTGGTACGCACCAGTAATCCTTCCGCCGCGGAAATCCAGGATTTTGCCGATGCTGAAGGCCTTAAAATGTACGAAAGGCTTGCTGAAGTCGTTGGCCGAATTGCCAATAACGCCGAGAGAATCGGAAAAAATGGCTATAGTAACGTCGGAATGGTCGTAGGGGGCACTGCACCGGAGATAACAACTGCTCTGCGGCAACAGTATGATAAAGTATGGTTTCTCGTGCCTGGCTACGGCTCACAGGGCGCTTCTGCCGTAGACTGTGTGAGATTCTGCAAACCCGACGGCACCGGAGCATTAATCAACGCATCACGCTCGATAATCTATGCCTACGAAAAGCCGAAATATAAGGACCAGTTCGGCGATGACTGGAAAAGATGCATTGAGCAGGCGGTTATCGACGCAAAAGTGGACCTGGCAAGTGCAATGCAGACGCTGATATGAACGAGCAGTTCTTTGCAGGCAAAAAAGTACTGATTATGGGTTTGGGGCGCTTTGGCGGCGGAGTTGATGCCGCTAAGTTTGCGGCTAAAGCCGGGGCGAAAGTAATAATAACGGATTTGGCTTCGCGCGAGCAGCTCAGCGATTCGATAAAACAGCTCGAAGAGTTTGGTGATATTGAATTTCATCTCGGCTCACACGATCCGGTAGATTTTGAACAGGCCGATATTATCATCGTCAATCCCGCGGTGCCGTGCGATAATGAGATTCTCGAATTCGCCCGCCGCCCTAAGAAATTCATTACATCCCAGATAGGCATATTTTTCCAGCTTTGCCCTGCGAAGATAATCGGTATAACCGGGGCCAATGGCAAAAGCACGACAGCGGCACTGACGGCCCATCTGCTCAAGAGTGCCGGAAGAGAGAAAGTATGGCTCAGCGGCAATATCGGAAATGAGCCGTTATTAACCAGGTTAGACCAAATCGTCCCTGATGATTTAGTTGTGCTGGAGCTGTCAAGTTTTCAGATAGAACAATTAGCTCAAATCCAAAAAGCACCGGTAGTTGCACTTTTAACAAACCTTACACCTAACCATCTCGACCGCTATGGCACATTCGAAAATTATTGTGCCGCCAAGGAAAATATCTTCAGGTTTCAAAAGCTGGACGATAAATTCCCCGCCGTATCTATCTTCAATGCCGAAGACAAAATTGGTGCGGAATGGTTTGAAAAATACAAAAAAGATGCTGGCAGGATTTGCATCACATTTTCAGCCGACCATATAAGTGAGCAAATCCGCGAGAATTTCCCCTTGCCGGGCCGGATTAATCTTTCGAACCTTGCCGCCGCTGTTGCTGTTACCCGACATTTTGGCATTGCAGATGACCAACTCAGAGGCCCGTTGCCGCAGTTTAAGGCGCTGCCACATAGGCTCGAATTGGTTGCGAAGATAAATGGCGTTTCCTGGTATAACGATTCGAAAGCTACCACGCCCGAAAGCGCAATCGCGGCATTGGAGGCCTTTGGGCAGCCGATGATTGTTATTGCCGGCGGATATGATAAAAGCAGATACGATTAGGTCTTGCCCAAAAAGCCAAACCCGGATTGAATTTGTCGACTCTCTTTCTGAAGCCGTCCAATTGACGAATCGACTTGCAGAGAGCGGAGATGTTGTCCTGTTAAGTCCCGCCTGCGCAAGCTACGATATGTTCGATAATTTCCAGCAGCGGGGGCAGGAATTTTGCAGGCTTGTACAACAAATCAGCGGCTAATTTCGAGAAGAATATCTACAAATGCACACAAAAAAGCCGCGTCAAACCAGTCCAGCTGTTAAAACGCTTACGCGAAGCACAGGAAGCGACATGCTGTGGTGCCTGCCAAAAAGGCGGGTAGTGGCATGCCGCGATGAGCATCGTACAGTTTCACGCAAACACGACAGTGACGGAGTGAGTAAAGAAAGTGCGAACCGCAGGTAGAAATGCAGTTGAGGGGAATTGGAGAATTTGAGCATTAGAACAGTTGAACAGGGCAGGCCAAATAAATGATTCCTTCGGCATTGCTCAGGACAAGTAATGATGAGTGATTATTGATTAATTTTTTGAGATTCTTCCCCTTCAACTGCGCTCAGATCAGGCAGAGAATTTTGGTATCATCAGCAAATGTTAGAACATTGGGTCAATTTTCACGTCACTGAACCTTTTGTCGATAATGGGGGTATCGAGGGGCAAGGGGATACGATTCAAATCAACGATATCTCCATCGACCACCAATTCAATGTCGATTCGAGCCCTTCTGATATTAATTAGGCTTCTTATATTACTTGGTGTTTTACCGGAATATTCCTTTGCCTTCTTTTTTGTGTAAGGGGTCCATTTATCATTTTCGTATAGCACGTATTTAGGCAGGGCACCGGATTCGGACTTTATGTGATCGGGCCAGGGTGGGCCAATTTTGAGGAATTTTCCATCGCGGATATGCGCTTCTGCCCCCGGAGGGTACTGTGTGCCTTTGGGAGTGATTAGTGTTCCCGTGAGAGGAGAGAAGATGCGAACGCCGGCTTTGATTTCGCCCAAACTTTTGTCAGGGCCGCTCAATAGTATGAGCGGGGCTTTGCTGCTCTTTACGGCGAGAATATGCGGCCATGCAGCTTCAAATTCGGCCCGAGAGGTAAATGGAATTACATGGATGGCGCCTCGTTGAGAATGTACCATTGTGTGCGCTTGTTTTCGCAGCGGCTCCAATTGTTTTGGCCAGTTCTTAGGCCAAGCTCCCTCATTAGTCACTTCATACAGCGCATACACGGAATACGCCGCACAAAGGGCGAGAACGACAACGATGACGAAACTAAGCTGTTTGAGCGTTTTCATAATGATCTCCTTTCTTATTGCACAAAGTTCAAATCTGTTGCTTTTCGGAGGACCTTCACTTACGGCCCGAAACGTCTGATGCAACGGTCACAAAGAGTCTTTGCCATTGACGCCGGATTTTAAACTCAAAAGTTGCCCACAACAGGCCGGGATAAGCCTGTAGCCTGATCCCGGGATCATGCTCAAGCGCAAATTCGACGGATCAGGTCTTGTTTTTTGCATATTTCTATTATAAGTGACGATTCTGAACACAGAAGGTTGACATTTTTTTTTGAAATTTTTCGGCTTTTTTTCCGGAGAGGTGTGTTGCTTCTTATGGTAATTGGGGGGTACATTTTTTAGGCCGGGGATTGATTATAGGAATATGTTTGTCGGGAAGTTAAAAAAGGCGGGAAAGTTGTAAAAAAACTGATTGTGCCAATTTATCGCTGAGAGGTGAAAACAGGTCAAATCCGGCTTATCAATTTAACCAGCGGCGATTTTTTCGGCGTTCGCCCGTAAAGTGGCCCCCTAAATCTGTCGATTTGGAGAGCATAATAAGTGATGTTTATTCATTT
>SMTZ1_10003322_pt1 | contig 16212 bp, 17 predicted proteins | sample DeeMarSWOR136_30_FD_25667 | JGI IMG/M metagenome (IMG submission 25667)
GAAGATGTTCTTGTTACAAAGAACGGCTGCGAAGTGCTTACTCGATGGCCAATAGAAGAGCTGATGGAATGCTGGATTCCATATAAATGAAAAGTGTCAAATAATAAATCTTATCTTGTTAATAGTTTATTTAGTTTTTCTTGATGTAGGATTCTCCCGTTTTTAGTGAATGGCAAGTAAAAATAAAAAATAAAAAAAATCTTTTTTAAAATTATTTATTTTCTAAATGGTATAAAGGCTTTTCTTAGTATTTAACCAGAAACTTTAGCTTTTTTCTCTAAATGTAATTTTCGCGCATCTTGGGCTATTTGTTCATTAACTTCCTTTGTAATAGGGAATAGAATCATAAAAACTACTCCAATCATCAATCCAACAAAAGTAAAAATTGATCTTAAAAGTCTTAAACCAAGGATCATCTCGGGAGTAACACTGGCCTCACCACCATAAATTATCCAATTAGTAGAAGTAAAAATGAGACCAATAGATAAAAATACTGCGATAGTAGAAAGCCTATTTATAAAGTAATTTATCCCCCAGAAGCCCGCTTCACGCCGGACACCTGTGTTTAATTCATCCTCGTCACATATTACAGCCATTATTATCCTTTGAAGATACGACACTCCTGAAAGTCCTATTCCCGAGAAAACACTTACTATCAATGCAGAACCATAATCTTCGATGAATAAATAAGGTATTTGAGAGAAACCCCAAATAAGCAAGGAATATATCATTGCCTTTCTTACTCCCACTTTCAAAGTTATCTTTTTCCAGACTGGACCAAATAAAACCATAGCTATAAGCGTAACTACTGACAAGAGACCGATCAAAGCTGTGTCGGCAACACCTATGGCAAAAGCAACATACGCCGGAAATATTACCACCATTCCTAAAGTATACCATGCGAAAAAATTCGTGATAGCATATCTTCTAAATGATTTGCTTTTAAAACTATACTTAAATGAACTAAATACTGAAGGAGCAGCTTCAGCATCTTTAGAATATTCAAGTTTTTCCTTTAAACCCCATTTAATAAAAACAAAACCCCAAAATCCAAAGAAGATTGCCATAGCTATAGCAGCAATAACATAATTACCAAAGTATTGTGGATCTCTGTAATCTGGAATAAACATCGCAGGTAACATAACCGCCACAATCATAGAAATAAATACTCCTCCTAAGACGTATTGCATTACTTTTGCTCTTTCCTCTAAATCTTCATACATTTCAGGGAGGAGACTCAACCAATTTACTCCAAACATAGAGAAAAAGGTTTCATATAGTAATATTATGATTACAAAGTATATGAAGATGAAAAATTGTGAGGAATCAATAGGTGGAGTAAATGTAAACACCATTACAAAAAGAACTGGAATAAGTCCCCCAATTATCCAAGGTTTCCTCCTTCCATATTTGGATTTTGTTCTATCTGATAAGGCTCCTATGAGTGGATCATTGAAAGCATTCCAGAATGCCCATATTATAAACGCTATAACAATATAATAAATATTCAATCCCACCACAAAAAAATAGAACGTGAAGACAAAGAAAGAAAAATATTGATATAGACCTACTTCTGTTATTTGACCAGCGGCATAAGCCAACTCAGTTTTTTTAGACGTTTCTTTAGATTCATTCATATGTTTCTCACTTTTTATTTAAATTTTATTTTTATGGGTGATCCATATAGGTCACCTATATGGATCATATATTTATATGATAAATTCTTATTTAAATTTAATGCTAAAGTTGGGAAGAATCAATATCATAAATATCAAGATAAGTATTTGTAGAACGAGTCTTCCTTTTAAAATTTAATATTTCTAATTTAGTGATAGGATTATATCCTATCCTAGTTATACTAATATTTTTATAATAATTTTAAAGATAAACAAGAGATTAACCTCAATCTCTGATAATTGGAGTCAAGTAGTAATAAATATCCAAATTTTTCTTAGCTTTTGAAGCTTTAACCAAAAGAAATTTATTTTTTGAGAACTTATATCTTATGAGATAAAATTATAAAAATGAGACATTTAAGGCTTGGATACCCTTTAATTGATCTCGATGAAGAGTTGGCGCAATGAAATCTTGGAAAAGATTGATGATAATACCGATCTGCTCTGATAATTTTTTATAATTTTATCTTATAATTTCATTTTTAATAAATAAAAAGTAGATTTTAATTGAAATTTAATATGATGGATTTACTAATATTACCTTTTTTATGCAATCAAATTAAAATCCGTGAGAAAAATAATCAGATAATAAAAAATTGAAGGAATAATCTAGGGATCATTTTTAAGTAACGACAAAGACAGGAGTTTTTGACATACTCAATACAGATCTAGTTACCTTGCCAATTGAATTTTCTGGAGAATGCAACTTGGCTCTTACTGTTAAAACAATAAGATCAAAATTTGCGGAGAAATTAACAATTTCTTCACCTGGATCTCCCCTAAGAATTTTAATCATAATTGATGTACTGTCAAACCCTCTCTTATCAGCTATCTTTAGGGCATTATTAAAATATATCTTTCCTTGTTCTTCATATTTTTGAAAAAGAACATTAATATCCTCTCCTTGATACGCTGCGAGGGGTTTTAATACATTCTCTTCTATAACATAGCATAGCGTTATAGAGCAATTTTTAAAATGTTTAGCAATTTCCAACGCATAATCTACTGCTTCATAACTTTTTGGACTTCCTTCAATGGGAACTAATATTGATTTAAATTCTATTTTATTCAATTAATTTCAGCTATTTAAAATTTTAATATTATTTTATTTTTATTGAAATCATAGTATTTTAAGCTTTAAAATGCACTGAATTTTTTCTTGTAATAAATAGTTTAATTCTTTTTAAATTGATGCTCTTCTTTTTATAAGTTTTCTAACTTATTTGACGAAGAAAAAAATAAATGAATTATAAACCTAAAACTTCACGAGTACTATAAATTTTATTTTCTTGAGCATTTGCAATAAACTTAATAGCCGTTATAGCTCCGCTGGCAAAACAGTTCCTGCTATGAGCTTGATGTTTAAATTCAATTCTTTCACCAGTTCCAGCGTAAAGAACAATATGATCTCCCACAATATCACCGGCGCGGATGGAGTGAACACCTATTTCGTTTTTAGCACCAACTATTCTCTTGTTAGGGCCTAAATCACGCCCATATTTTGCAATTTCACTAAAGTCACTTCCAATCGTATCAGCAATTATATTTCCCAAAGTTAAAGCTGTTCCACTCGGAGCATCGATTTTTCGATGGTGATGAGCTTCAATTATTTCAATATCCCAATCTTCTAAATACGCAGTCAAAATTGAGACCATTTTAAAAAATATATTAACTCCAGTTGCCATGTTTGAAGATATTACTGCTGGAGATTTATTCTCTATAATTAATTTTTGAAATTCATCTAAAAATTCTTGAGTCAGACCGGTGGTGCCAATAACACATCTAATCTTATTTTTTACGCAAATGCGACAATTTTCCTCAGTAGCTTTTGCTATTGAAAAATCCACGGCTACATTTGGAGCTGTATCATTTATAATTTTTTGAAGATACTTTATATCACTAATTTTTAACTTATTGGGATCAATAGTTCCCGCTAAATTTTCAAGCGGTTGTCCTATATTGTTTACATCGCATGCTGCTATAACCTGAATTTCAGGGTCTTCTAATGCTAATTTACTAATTAATCTCCCCATGGAGCCATTTGCGCCTAAAATTAATAATTTAATCATGAAATTCACCCTAAAAACTAAATTCATTAAATTAATTTCATATTTTCTAATACTTTTCTAATTTTAGCTTTATTCTCTTCTAATGGAAGGGTAAGCGGAAGTCTTAGACGGCTATTCATGATTCCCATCAATTCTGCGGCATATTTTACTGGCCCCGGATTAGTTTCTATAAATAAAATTTTAAAAATATCATAAAGTTCTATTTGCATATTTCTTGCTTTTTCCCAATTACCATTAAGCATTGAAGACGTGAATTCTAAAATTTTTGCAGGAATGATATTCGAAGCTACACTTATTACTCCCCTGCCTCCCAAGGCCATTAGGTGGAAAGTGATTCCATCATCACCACTTAGAACAATGAAATCATCGGGAGCATTTTTTATAATTCTAGTAATTTGGTCAATATCACCACTTGCTTCCTTAATACCTACTATATTGTCCTTTTTATTTGCTAATTTAATCACTGTATCAACATCTAAATTTCGGACAGTCCGACTGGGAACGTTATAAAGAATTATGGGTAAAGATACTGAATCTGCGATAGCTGAAAAATGCTCTATTAATGAATGTTGCATTGGTTTATTGTAATAAGGTACAACTACCAGTAAGCCATCTGCTCCAATCCTTTCTGCGTGTTGGCATAAGGAAATTGACTCATATGTGGCATTACTTCCGGCTCCCGCAAGAACAAATGGATCCTTTCCGCTCTTCTTTGCTTCATCGACAGCAATTTCCATTGCTTTATGGTGCTCATCATGAGATAAAGTGGCACTTTCCCCAGTAGTGCCCATGGTCAGAGGCTGGCAACCGTTATTTATTTGAAATCTTATAAATTCTCGATATTTTTCCTCATCTATCGAAAGATCCTCCCTGAAAGGAGTAATCATTGCAGTTATTACATTTTTTAATTTATCTAATTTTTTAAATTTGGACATGGTTCACAAACTCAACCAATTGAAATTACACTATTGATTAAAACATTAATTGTATAGAATACTATATAAGCCTTATGAATATCTTTAAAAAGATAAAAAGATGATAAGAAGATTTACTTTATTTTTTTTCTTCTTCCATTTTTTTTTTTATTAAAAAGCCCATTTTACTTTGCATACCCCATATTGGTATAAATCCGTAACTTAATCTCTGGTTAAAAGAGCTTGAAGTATCATATGTGGCAAGATTCAAATCGTATAATCCATAAGGGGATTCCCTTGCAACTACTTCTGCGCTTCCCTTAAATAATTTAACCTTGACGCTTCCTGTTACTTTTTTATTTACTTCATTAATGAAGGCTTCCAAAGCATCTTTCAAGGGATCCACCCATAATCCCTCGTAAGCCAATTCGGTCCATCTTTGATCTACAATCGTTTTAAATGAATTTTCATGTTTAGTGCATGTATATTTTTCAAGATCCTTATGTGCTTTAATTAAAATTAAGGCAGCTGGTACTTCATACGTTTCTCGTGATTTTAATCCAATCGCTCGATCTTCCATGTGCTCAATTCTACCTATTCCATGTTTGCAACCTAATTTATGTAAAATCCGGATTAGTTCTACTCCATTCATTTTTTCACCATTTAACCCAACTGGGATTCCTTCTTCAAAATTAATAGTCACATATTCTGGTTTATCAGGAGCTTCCTCGGGTGACTTAGTCCATTCTTTAGAATCTTCAGGAGGTTCCACACTCGGGTTTTCTAAAATATCACATTCAGCACTTCTCCCGAATAGATTTTCGTCAGTGCTGTACTTTTTGTTCACATTTGATATAGGAATTCCATGTCTTTGAGCATATTTAATTTCCTCGTCTCGACCCATGTTCCATTCGATTATTGGCATTAATACTTCAATATCGGGCGCATAAGCGTTTATTGTTGTATTAATCCGGATTTGATCATTTCCTTTTCCAGTACAGCCATGAGCGACAGCATCAATTCCCTCTTTTTGGGCAATTTTCAACGCTTCAATCGCAATCAACGGTCTTCCAATAGCTGTACTTAAGGGATATATCCCTTGATATAATCCATTTGCTTTAATCGTAGGAAAAACATAATCTTTCACAAATTTATCCTTTAAATCCACGGTGTAATGTTTTACAACGCCTAATTTATAAGCTTTCTCTTCTATTTCCTTAAATCGTGAAGGATCAGCAAATTCTTGACCTAAATCGGCTGTAAAAGTATATATCCTTGCTCCATAAGTTTCTTGCAGCCATTTTATCATGCAGCTTGTGTCGAGGCCACCTGAATACATTAATAAAATTTTATCATATTTCTGTTTCTTTGGTCCCAAATTACTAATAATTACATCACTTATCGTTTTAATAAATAAATAAGGAATAGCTAAAATTTATCTTTTTATATTATTTAAACCTGATTTAAATTAATCGAAGCTATATTTTAGAATTAGATAAGACTAAAGATTAAATAGTAAATCTTTTACTTTTTTTAAGAGCTAGTGTGTTAAAATAATTTAAATGAATAAAGTGTTGGGGTTGTATTATTTATTGAATGAAAAAGTCCATAGTCTGAGATTATCTGAAGAGAAATATAAAAATATTTTTAATGCTATTCCACATCCGTCATATATTTGGCAAAGAATTGAAAATGATTTAATTTTAATGGAATTTAATAAAGCAGCAGAGAATTTTACAGAAGGAAAGATCAAATCTTTAATAGGAATCAAAGCATCAGAGCACTATAAAGAGAGACCTAGTATACTCGAGGATTTAAAGCGCTGTTTAAATAACCAAACTAAATTTTCAAGAGAAGTAGTCCATAAATTGGTTACTACTGGTATGAAAAGAAATCTCATTAGGTTTTACGATTTCATAGAACCCGATTTAGTTCTTGTTCATACAGAGGATATATCTGAAAGAAAAAGAGTAGAGCAATCCTTAAAAAAAGAAGAACGAGAAAAATCATTGATTTTAGATGCCGTTTCAGATTTAATCCTTTATTATGACAAGGACCAAAATATTATTTGGGCAAATAAAGCGGCAAGTGATTCTTTAAATTTACCAAATGAAGATATTATTGGTCACAAATGCTATGAACTATGGCAGAATAGAAAAGAACCATGCGAGAATTGTCCCGTTGTAAGAGCAAAAGATACAGGAACGACTCAATCAGATGAAAATGAAACTCCAGATGGTAGAATATGGATGATTCTAGGTTTTCCCGTTCGAAATGATGAAGAAAATATAATAGGAATGGTCGAAATCACAAGAGACATTACAGAAGCAAAGATAATGCAAAAAAAGTTAAAAGATAACGAACAATTCCTCCAGAATGTTTTTAATGCTATTCAAGATGGAGTAAGTATTTTGGATAGAGATTTAAACGTTATCAGAGTTAATCACTGGATGGAAAAAAAGTATTCTTCAAAAGTTCCATTAGTGGGTAAGAAATGTTTTGAGATATATCAGGATCGATCGTCTATATGCCCTTGGTGTCCTTCTATAAAAACGATAGAGACAGGTGATATGCACAGTGAAATAGTCCCATATCCCTCCGAAGAAAACCCAACAGGTTGGATTGATCTTTCTGCTTTTCCTCTCAAAGATAACGATGGTAATGTTGTAAATGTGATTGAATATGTAAAAGATATTACTAAACAAAAGAAGGCTGAATATAAATTAAGAGAATCTGAAGAAAAATATAGGGGTATGGCAGAACTTTTGCCAGACGTTATTTTCGAAGCGGATTTAGATATGAATCTCAAATATGTAAATCCTGCGGGATTTAAAATGTTTGGATATTCATCTCAAGATCTTGAGGAAGGAATAAATCTTAGCCAACTTTTAACCCCTGATTCTTTAAACATCGCTAGGAAAAGAATTAAAGATATTTCGGAGGGAATAACTACTTCTCCAAATGAATATGAACTGCTCAAAAAGGATGGGTATAAAATTTATTGTAGAGTTCATTCAAGACCCATAATTAAAGATGATAGAATAGTTGGACTCAGAGGAACAGTTACAGATATTACAGATATAAAGTTAGCAGAACAAAAACTAAAAGAATCGGAAGAAAAATATCGAATTCTAATAGAAAAATCGTTGCAGGGGATATGTATTTTACAAGATGTCAGAATTATTTTTGCTAATGAAGCCTTGTCGGAGATTTTAGGATATAGTATTGACGAATTATTATCCTTATCCACAGAAGAAGTAATAAATTTAATACATCCAGATGATAGAGAGTTAGTTTTAAATCGCCATTTAGCACGCTTAGAAGGAAAACCAGCCCCTTCACGTTATGAATTTCGTGTTATTAAAAAGGATGGACTTATTCGGGTCATTGAGATGTATGCTTCAGTCATTAACCTTGATAATAAACCTGCTGTCCAAGAAGTGTTTATTGATATTACAGAACGAAAGAAGATTGAAGAAAAATTAAAAAAATCCGAGGAAAAATATCGTGAAGCTTATAATCGAATTAACTTATATAAAGACTTATTTACACATGATATCAATAATATTTTCCAAAACATTTTATCTTCAAACGAACTTGCCATGTTATACTCTAATACTCCCGAAAAATTACAAGATTATGTTGAAGTTTCAAACTTTATAAAAGAACAAGTATCCAGAGGGGCACAATTAGTATCGAATGTTCAGAAATTGTCAGAGCTTGAAGAATTTAAGAAACCATTATATTCTATAGAGGTTTGCAGTGTTCTAAATAGTGTGATAAATTCAACAAAAAGGAATTTTCTTCATAAAAAAATTGAAATAAGTTTTGATTCCCTTGAAAAAAAATATCTTATTAAGGCAAATGAATTAATATTTGACGTGTTTGAAAATATTTTGATAAATGCTGTTAAACATAATAGAGAACCAACAATAGAAATTCAAATTAAAATATCTAAAAATATAATTGATAATACGAATTATGTAAAAATGGAATTTATTGATAATGGTATTGGTATCCCAGACATAATGAAAGATATTATATTCCAACGCGATGTCAAAAAAGAAAAAGCAGGTGGCATTGGATTAGGACTATTGTTAATAAAGAGAATACTAGAAAGTTACAACGGAAATGTAAAGGTAGAGGATAAAATTCCTGGGGATTACTCGATGGGAAGTAACTTTATAGTCCAAATTCCAGAGGCGTAGTTAAACTTTAATAATACTAAATTCTGAGAAAGATTAGTTATTTTTGGATGAAGAAAAGGGAGATATTTATCGATTTTATTTTACATTTCCATAAAATTTTTAATTTTACATATTTATAAAAATACTGATCTACAAATTATTAAATATAATATTTTTTTCAGTATATTCATACGAAAATTTTGTCGTTAATAATATAAAAAATAATGGGGCTTCTCTATTATTTCAATTAGGTATAATAGAAACTAAGTCTGAAGGTGTCATATAATAGCAGCTAACATATTAATTGTCGAGGATGATTTGTCCTTACAGAGATTATATGAAATGATTTTAAAAACCTCCGGATTTAACGTTATAGGAAAAGCTAATAACGGGGAAGAAGCCGTTCAATTGTATGAATCAAATTCATCAAGTTTGGATGTTATATTAATGGACCATCGAATGCCAATTAAAAACGGGATTGAGGCAACAAAAGAAATCCTTGAGCATAATAATAAAACAAAAATTATTTTTACAAGCGCGGATAAAAGTATAAAAAATACAGCCTTATTAACTGGAGCGATAAGTTTTTTAGAAAAACCTTTTAGTTTTGCCGATTTAGTAAAGGAGATTGAAAAGGTTTTAAGTACATACAATTTCCCTACTAATTAAAACTTTCTAATTATAATTATTTTTGTATTTATATAGATTTATATCATCAATAAAATAGATTTACCAAATAAAAGGATTAATTTATTTAATAGAGATATGGATATTTTAGATAAATTTCAAGGTTCGTTGTTAGGAGTGGCAATTGGAGATACGCTTGGACGTCCTTTTGAGGGTAAATTGAGAACAGATATCTATTCAAATTTCACTAACTTTGAAGATTTTATCCAAAATAAGAAAAATTTATTCAAAACATATACCGATGATACACAACTTACATTACATACTGCAGAGGCGTTAATTCAAGGCAATGGATTTAATATTAATAATTTCATTTCAGAATATGTGAAATGGTTAGATGATCCACCTATTGGAGCGGGGTATGGCTGTATATCTTCAATTAATAAATTAAAATATGGTATCCCATGGGAAAATGCGGCTTCCAATTCAGGTGGAAATGGTACTGCTATGCGAGTAGCACCCATCGGATTATTTTATTATAAAGACGTAAAAGGACTAAAACAGGCAGCAATAAAATCAAGCATTATAACACATTCTCATCCCGCTGCTTCAGCTGGCTCATTAGTTATCGCTAGAGCCATTGCTTATTTAATTGATAAAGACCCTAAAATCAGGTTTTCAGTAGATCAATTTTTTGATGTAATAATATCCTCTATATCTTATTCTCAAGAGGAAATATGGGACGAATTTATTGAAATATTACACAAATTAAAATCAAATTTGCATGTATCTATTGAAGCTGGTTTGATTAAATTTTCTCAGGTTGGTGTAAAATCTCCTTTTTTTATCGAAGATTATCTAGGCCACGCTTTTGTCCATCCCTATGCTATTAGCACAGTTATATGTTCTCTTTTCATATTTTTAAAAAAATTAAATTCATTTAAAGATTGTATTTTTGAATTAGCGACTGCAGGGGGGGATAGTGACACAGTAGGAGCGATTGGGGGTGCTCTTGCAGGAGCATATTTCGGATTTAAAAATATCCCTAATGATTTAATGAAATTAGTGAAAAATTATAAGAAAATTCTGAAAATAGGCGAAGAACTTTATAATAGATTTAAATTACAATATTGATTGGGTTAATTTATCGTATTGATAAATTTTTTTAATTCATTTCTACAAGATTCACAAAATTCAGAAGGTTTTTTATCAGTATCAGCTAAATGATTTGAAAATCGCATAATACAATGATTGTCGCAATGTCTTAAGCCAAATGTATGTCCTAACTCGTGTATAGCCTCTTTAAGAACTCTAAGATCAAATAAATGTATATCTTCCTCTCGTCTATAAAATGTTTCTTTTAATCGAGTAATAGAAATCAAAGCTACACCCTCTGTCTTCATAAATTGAGGCTTAGGGACTATAGCGATGCCAAATACAAAATTTAATTCCCGTGTGTAAATATCATGATCCATAACCCCTAAAGTGCGGAAGTATTCTTTGTTATTTACATGTTTTATGAGTTTTCTAATAATTGATGAGGCATTATACTGTCTCCTTGATGGATGGTAATCTGAATCTTCTAAATTCATTGTATCTGGTGAAACTTTAACCTTGTCAATAAACTCTTTAAAACTGGATTTTAAATTCTTTTTTAATTTGGCTAAAGCTGCTTGGTCAATTTCTCCAATTTTTTGAACATAAATAATTTTTTCCAACGCTATTATTTAAAAAATATATTCTTTTTGCTCTATAAGGTTTAATTAAATATAAATTAGAAATAATTATATCTTAATCATTATTAAAAAAAGAAAAATTGAAAAAATAACAATAATTCTTATAAAAATAAGACTTCAACTGTATTTTCTAAGTTTTTTTATACATGAATTCCCCTCTAAAATCAAGGGAGGGTGGTCTAGCCTGGTATGATTCTTGGTTTGGGACCAAGGGGCCGGGGAAAAGCTACCACATCGATGGCCTTCTGGAAGTTCGAATCCCCCCTCTCCCACTTATTTTATTTATAATTTAAAGTTATGGAACTTATGGGCATAGTTTTTTGTATTTTATTATTTATACATGCTTGTTTCTCAATACACTTCATACAATTTTCGCAACAAAACCTATAAGGTAAGTATCCAACTATAGAGCATTTCTCAAATTCCTCACATTCACAATAATTACACATTTTTTATCATATCCTGAAGATTTACCATTGTTATACATTCTCAATATTAAGAATACCCTCATTTTTGGAGGTCTCTTCTAAATTAAAATAAATTTCCGGTATTAAATCATGCACAGTAGAGAATAGAGACATCATTATAGCAGGATCCTTAGAGGTGATTTTATAATATTTATGAAATCTTCTAAATTCTGATACATTAATGTTATCTTTAAAAAATAGAAAGATTTGATTGAGATCTTCTTCAAAATCTTTATGCTTTTGAACCCAGGCAGTTATTCTATTGCCCTTTTTATTATTTTTAATTATTAATTTTAAAATCATAATAGAACATCTTGATATAATATATTACCGAATTAGTGCTAATAGTACATTATTTATTTGAGAAATTATATAAACAAATACATTTTTAAAAAAAAAATATGTATGACTTGAATTGATTTTTATTTTCTTATCCGTTTTAATTCCATGACAACAGCGTTCATTCTATCGGGGCACTCAACTTGCATTACATCCGGATCGGAACCCCACGGAAAAGAACCTCCAAATTGAAGTGTGCTTATGGTTGGAAAAACATCATGGTAAAAAATACCACATAATCCTCCCGCATTATGTACACTTAAATCAATCGTATCACCTACTTTATGGCGCGCAGCACAGCGTCCTTTAATCTCTTTTATGGTTCCAACAATTTTAAATATTTTTTGGGTTATATTAAACGACCTCCTTAAATTTTTTATAAATAATTTAATTGCTAATATCAAAAGGGAATTTATAATAGTTAAAGTATCTTTATCACTTCAGTTTACTCTTCCTTTTTGACCTGAAAATATTACTAATATACATCTTTTTAAGCCCTTTTATTGAAGTTTTCGATAAGTTCCTTTTTCTTTTCTCTACTTCTAAGGTTAGAACCATGCTTATTATACCTATTAACGTCTTCAACGCAATTTTTTCCTTATATTTTTTATAGAGGATTCTAAGAATAAGTCCGATAATGATGAAAATTGGAATAAAAAAGAACCAAAAAGTTATTGTGTTTAGTTGTTGGTGTAATGGTACGAAAAATAATAGATAATGGGCTAAGTAAATTGTTAATGAATAATAAGAGAAATAGAATAGAAAACGATAACTTTTCTTAGTTTTAATATATTCTTCAAGATAAATACCTATTGAAAATATGATGATTTGAACTCCGCAAGAAAAAATGGCCCAGTAAAAATTCGTCGGGTGGATTAAAACTTTCACATCATAATTAGGATGCCAGAACCATAATCCAAAAATAATTAGAATTGATCCTATTGCTAGGGAAGGAATTAAAAGCCTCCTTTTAATTTCACTCTTCCTTTCGATTGGATTTTTAGTATTACTTACCTCGAATAATATGTCTCCGACAACAGTTCCATAGAGAAGAAATGGAAAAAATCCTAAAATTACGTCTTGATCAGGAGAATGATATAAGATATGATATAAGATCCCAAAAAAATTAAGCTGCCTAGCATATACGCTTAAAATAGAGAATAATAAATGATTCAAGATCCATGATATTCCCGAAATACAAATTCTTGTCATTTTGGAAGTATTTAACAACGGAACGGTAAGTAATAAAGATACTCCGATTGTTAACAAGACAAACCAGGTCCATATATAGAAAGGATTCATTAACGCAATAGCGATACAGGTATTAAAGATTAATGCAATTAAAACTATTAATAGCGCTCGAAAGATAAAACCATTTTTTACCATTTCTAAAGAAAATACATTTGATTTTTCCGCCATAAGTACTCCTTTTCTATAGGAGATGATACCGCTTATACCTGAGACAAATAAAAATCCAGCTGCCCCCACCCATGAACCAATGAAAATTAGAAAATACCATAACCAACGGCTCTCTGGTTGAATCCACCAGTCCATAAGATGTCCGCCGATCATATAAAACATCGCAAGTCCACGAAATATATCAATTGTCTTGAATCTTTTCTCCGCCATAAAAATTATGCAATTTTAATTTGATAAAAGAATAATTGCTTTATGATATAAATAACTATTGAATAACATAAAAGCTAAAAATAGATATTGAAAAATTGGTTAGTTTAATTGCTTTTTTAGTTCTTTTACTACCTTATCTGTCTTCTTATCCTTTATCCAATATCGAATCTTCTTAGTCTTGAGTAAAGCTTGAATCTTATCGTTTAACTCATTCAGTTTCTCTCGATCATTGTCAGTTAATTGAGGTACTTCTTCTAAAATCTTTTCTTTGACTCTCTCAATTTCTTGTTCGATGATTGGAATATCTAAGGGCTCTTTTTCTCTCTGAATTAATCTTTTTCTTAAAATTTCTTTTATATTTTTTACCCATCCTTCAATCCAGGGAAACTTACCCTCTTTTTTAGGATCTATTATTTCAATATCCTTGCGTTCTACAATGATCAAATCATCAGGGCAGGAATTAACACATGCACTGCAATAAAAACATGCATCTTCATTACAGGCGATTTTCCCATATTTTAAAACATCTTCCGCACTTTCTGGTATGAAAAAAGACTCTGTCGGACATATATTGACACAGGCTTTACACCCTTGAGGATCACAGCGATGCAGCATATTTTTTTTGATAATTACCTCTCCCTCTATAGGAGAGTCAATATGAAAGCATTTTGTAGGACATTCTTTTTGAATTTTATAATATTCTTCGACATGATTTCTCTCTCGTACGTTTAGGCATAACTGGCAAATTTCATTTTTAGGATCTTCTATACATTTATCAAGATCAATTTTATAAAACTTCCCTATGGAGGGAAATTCATCGAGATTAATATGCCCTTCAGGCTCAATATTTTCATGAAATGCATCAGTAGGACATACTATGGCACAAAGCATGCAATAACAACACTTCTCATGATCAATTAAGAGTTTGGGATTAGATTCATCTAAAATATTTTGAGCTATTTCTGGAATCGGACCAAGTTCAATAGCATCAACGGGGCAAACTAACTTGCAGAGACTGCACCCAATACATTTTTTAATATCGTATGTTAGTTTTTTCTTAACATCCTTAAATTTCCAGCTGAGAATGAACTGTTCTGGACTGATATCTAATCCCTTTTCGATTTTTTCTTCGATTTCCTCTTGAGTTGTATCGTCTGAAGATGTTTGAGTAATTTTCTATCAACCAATAAATTAGTTTTCTTTCTCCTAAATAATCTAAATTGTTTTAGTTAATTAATTTTAATGTTATAGAAAAATAAATATCTATAGAACCCAAAAAAAAAGAGTCGGAAAAATATGTATAAATATATTGATGGGAATGGTAATAAGTATATCCTTCATAATGAGCCCAACAAAAATATAGAATATATTCCGATGAAGCCCCATCTTAGTTCAAGCGGAATTTATGATGGTGGAGACTATCTAAAAATAGAAATAAATAGTCAAGAATGGGAGAAGCTTATTTCAATTCTTAATGATGCAATAAGAAAAAAAGAAATTCATATCAAAAAGAGGATTAAACAATCGGGACAGATAATCATTCTGGACAAAAATAAGATAAAAACTTTTATAATAAAGCCAAACTCAAAAGAATTGTTAGAGATTGAAAATTTTTTGCATGGTATTATTCAAAAATAAAATATTCTTTATTTAAAATGTGTTTGTTATCCATTTATAAAATAGGGAATCCAGTTAATTATATATTAACAAAATATTCGGCATTTTCTAGAATCAACTGATCCCCATAGGCTCCAGTGCTGACAGCACCATTTTCTTCGATTATAGGATCGGGAATGAATTTTTCTTTCTTGAGTAATCCACTCACAGATATAGATTTATCCAAATAATCTGACGGCCAGAATTCGAGCCCTTTAACATATATAACATATCCTTCTGGAGTGATTATCACAGCCCCTCCTTTAGCATCCTTAGCAATACCACTTAAACTCACTTTTTGACCTATTAACTTTTCAAGTTCCATTATTTTTAATCCTATCTAACAATTTTAAAATTTAAGTTATTAATCTTCAATGAATTTGGGCGGCAAATTTTCTAGTCCAGGGAATGAAAGGGGAGGTTTAACCATTACTGTTACTGTACCATGGGCTAACAAATTGCCTTCTTCATCATTTATCGTGGCTTCTGCCAATCCTATGCTCTTAGTTAGCTTTATACAACGCCCATAAGCCTGTAATTTACCGCTTTTAATGCTTGAAAGATAATTTATTTTCATTTCAATAGTGGCCGCACTGTTATTATCCTCAATCTGAGAATATACCGCAAAAAAGCCGGTGCCATCCACCAATGCCGCATAAACGCCACCGTGAACCATCCCATAGGGCTGAAGGTGTTTGCGTTTAACTTCTAATTCGAGGAACGACTCACCAAACTTCAAATCAATCAATTTCATATTTTGATTTCTAAAAAAGGGGCTATTATTGATAACGGCTAGGGCAAGATCAACCCATTTCGGATTTAACTGTTTCATATTAGATTTTTCCGATTAATCTTATTAATTAATTTATGTGCCAAACAAGTATAAATATATTAATTTTTTAAATCAGAAAG
>SMTZ1_10003323_pt1 | contig 16210 bp, 16 predicted proteins | sample DeeMarSWOR136_30_FD_25667 | JGI IMG/M metagenome (IMG submission 25667)
TATTAAAGCGCACGTGAGAAGGGGAGCAATGAAGGAAGTCCGAGGTGGAAATATAGAGGCTTTGGTTTACATAATATATCTTATCTGACTCAACATCAACATGACAATCATCGCAGTAACAACGTCAGACACAGTTACCCTACTGTATCTTAAATCCTAGAAATTTGTCCGCTGATCGTCGCATGTTGAATTGTCAAATATCCCACAGTGTTTTCCTTCGCGTAATGCCTGTCTGTGGGTGATCCTGGATTGAAGAAAAGAACTGATCCGCGTTTGTGATTTACCGGGTTATGACTATGCCCGTAAACGATGCAATCTACGACATCGGAAGCAAATTCTCGGCCCAGCTTCTCTTCCAAATCGTAGGGAGCTCCCCAGCCGTGCATCACGCCAATTTTGATACCCTCAACCTCAAATACCTTCTTGTGAGGAAGTAATTTAGTAAGCTCTGGAGGATCCATGTTTCCATGGACGGCCACAATGCCGCCAGGGACGACGTCTTTTAGGTAATAGTATATCTCTGCACTGGTGAAATCTCCTGCGTGTACAATCATGTCACAGTTGCCCAGTAAGGACTCAGTCATACGCACAAAATCGTTGGTCAAATGCGACTGATGGGTGTCGGAAAGAACAACGATGCGCATGTGCACACTCAACAATACGAATAATATTAAGATGTTAGTTTGTCAAGTATGTTATAGTGCATTATATAAAAAATATAATTTGCTAAAATTATGACGATTGTCTGGTCGTAGCCGGACAGTCACTGCGCTGAATACTTACTCTGTGTACCGGATTTCACTGCTACAGCTGTCCGCAGTAGAGAGAGTATTAAACAGGTGGAGATCTTTGTCAACCTTCGATCAAAAATCTGACCTGCAACCAAGACTACCTGTCGCCTCCTTGATTAGATCGCTAAATAGTGCTATGTAAGGATACCGATGGTGTCAGACGTTACATGCGTTATTTTAGCGGGCGGTCAGAGTCGCCGCATGGGACAGGACAAAGCTTTTATCCAAGTTGCGGGCGTACGTCTCTTCGACTACGTTTATGGAAAATGTCGAAAGTTTTTTTCCCGGGTCGTCATTGTCACAAACCGTCCGGAGCAGTTCCATGACTACCCAGCCCACGTCGTCACCGATGAAATTACGGTGACAGCATCCTTGGGCGGTCTGTACACAGGACTTTTGCGGGCGGAGACGGATTACGTGTTTTGCCTAGCATGTGACATGCCATTTCTGCAACCTCCTTTCATCAGATACCTTCTGAGCTTACGCTTCGATTATGATGTGGTCATTCCTAGAACGTCCGAGGGATTGGAACCTCTGCACGCAGTTTACTCCAAGAAGTGCATCAATCCCATCAAGAGACTCCTGGATGCCGGGCAATTTCAGATTACCAAGTTTCTCTCCGAAGTGCGTGTCCGGTATTGCGAAACCAAAGAAATCCAGCGATACGACCCGTCATTAAGCTCTTTCGTGAACATCAATACCAAAGCGGATCTCAGAAGGATACAGGCAAAACTTCAGGGTGATCGATGGGAAAAGCTTCTGGAAGCCTCGTAGCTATTTGCTGTGTGAATATACTGCTGTTAGCTTTCCTCGGTCCCCTCCCCTCTCTCGCTTCTTCTCCAGAAGAATTGCTGCAAGTGGGCACCGGAGCGTTCAGTGACGGCTTTTACCAAGTGGCGGAAGCTCAATTTCGTGAATTTCTTCGCTCCTATCCGCAACATGATCTAGCGTCGAAGGTCGCGTATCTCCTTGGAAAGGCCCTCTATAGACAGAAGAAATTTAAAGAAGCGCAGAAGGTGTTTGCATCTCTAACCATGCAAACGGATGTAGAGGAGCTCGATGGAGCATACTTCTGGTTGGCCCGTACTTGCGAAGAAAAGGGTGATATTACTTGTGCTCGACGTAGCTTTCTCGCCCTGATCGAGGATTATCCCAACAGTCCTTGGTACTTATCATCTCTCTATTCACTCGGAAAGATTTACTTTCACGAAGGCCGGTTCAAAACGGCCGAAGAACATTTCACAAAAGCACTGACAGCTTCTGACATAAGTCCGTCCCTGACTTCCACGGTGGAGTTCTGGTTTGGACTGACCCTTTACAATCTGGGACGTTACACTGAGGCCGCTTCACACCTAAACAACGTGATCACAAGTGAACTCAGAGACGGCCATTTTGAACAGGCACTGTATTGGCTAGGAGAGACCCGGGTGAAGCTGGAGCAATATTCAGAGGCCGCGACGACGTTCAATACGTTCCTGGCACGCTTCCCTCGGTCCTCGTTGGTTCCGAACGCACTGTATGGCGCAAGTTGGTGTCTGTATAAAACTGGAAATTTGGAGGATGCGTTCAAACAGCTTTCAGTCCTGAAAAACGGATATCCCCATACGCGCCTTCTCCCTCAGGCCATGTTCCTGATGGGAGAGATCTACGTCGCCACGGAGAAATACCACAAAGCAATTGAGGTCTTTAGGGAATTTCTTAGCCGCTTTCCCAAGGATCAGCTGAGAGGCCAATCCCTTCTAAAGCTCGGCTGGTGCTATCTAGAACTGCGAGATTTTACGCGTCTGAAAGAAATAGCGTATGATATCGTCAAGCTTCCTCCGGGAGTGAAAGAAAAGACTTTGGCGCAGTACATCCTGGCCGAGCTGAATTTCTATGAGGGAAAATACGAGGAGGCGCTACCGTACTTATTCAACCTGCTTAACGTTCCCGACTATCGCCAAGATGCGCTTTTCAAGATCGCCACATCTTTCTTCAGGAAGCAAGAATTCAAGGAAAGCATCGTAAATTTGGATCTCTTGCAGCTCGAATATCCCGATTTCAAGGCTATGGACGAAGCTCTCTGGATGAAAGGCGAGTCTTATCGTGAGCTTGGAAACTTTCCGGAAGCGAGAAAAACATACGAGAAAGTCGTCGCCGACCATGAGCAATCTCCATGGTATCCATGGAGCATCTATCGAGTGATATCCATGAACCTGAATGCCGACAATATCGAGGCAGCGAAAACCTATTTTTCACTGCTGCGCAAGGGCTTTCCCAACCATAAGGTATGCTATGAGGCCGCACTCAGGGTAGGTATCTCGCAAGCCGGAGCGGTAAAATACTTGCCAGCCCTCTCTTACTTTGATATTGCAGTCCAATCTCCAGACCGAAATATCGTGGAAAAGGCGTTGAGCTGGCAGGGAGCGATCTACTTCAATCTTAAAGAATACCAGAAAGCTCTAGCCTGCTACCAGCAAGTTGTCGAAGTGCCCCACGCGAAAGGTAATCCCGTGGTTCCATTAGCCTACTTGGAGATAGGCAACATCAAACATATCCTGGGTGACGAAAAAGGGGCAATAGATGCTTACAAACATGCTATTGAAACCTCGGCTGATGAAGACTTTATCGACAAAGTTCAGCAGCTATTGAAGGATTTACAAGTCACGAAAGGGGGCACTCCTTGATGTTGCAGTGGGAGATACGGGAAATGAGGAGAGAGCATCTGGAGCAGGTTATGCATATTGAAAGGAAGTCGTTTCCCACCCCCTGGACAAGAGGCATGTTTCTTTATGAATTGCACTCTCCCATATCGATCTGTCTGGTAGCTACCGCTGTTGGGAAGAGAAAAGAGGAAATCCTGGGTTACGTTATATTTTGTGTAGTCAAGGGGGAGGTACATATCTTGAACTTAGCAACCCTACCCTCTTTTCGCAGAATGGGCATTGCCCGTTCGCTTTTTCTCCATACGCTCCACTTATCTTATCAAAAAGGCGGCGTTGTCTACTTTCTGGAGGTCAGAAAGGGAAATCAGGCTGCTATCAATCTATACCGTAGGGTTGGTTTCGCCCCATGGGCAGTAAGAAAGGGATACTATGGGGACACTGGAGAAGATGCTATTATTATGAGGCTGTTCTGTGGGGGCCGACTGTTTGAGCCATATGCCCCGGACGAATGTGGTTTGCTCGCGAATTATCACTGTAAACATGTAACTGTCGGAGACTTCATGCCATTTTGACATGCGCACGAAATCACAGCCACGAGTTCGACAGCTCAGATCTAGAGGGTGGTTGATTTGCTTGAAAGCTATTTGCTCCTGATCGCAGCAAGCAGCGTGAACGGTAGGGGGCCTATGTGTGGAATTTTCTCTGGAAGACGTTCCGGAATTGTCCTTCTTCGACTCTCTGGAGGCAGTTTGACATCTGGCTTCAAAGGAAAACACTCCTGGGATTGGCAAAACACAAACAGACGATGCAGCGGCACATTGGCATTCGCTCGCCGATGAGCGCGTTGACCGATTTGTGGAAAATGACAGTGAGAATGGCATACACGGAAACTGCCCTGGAAGACAGGCGAACCACGATTTGCCACAGCTCATCCGGAGTGTAAGGGTATGAGAACAAAATGGGACATTTTCCAATGTCCCATCCAGTTGAGAGATCAGCTGAGCGCACAACTTGGCGTTGTGCCATTGATTGCCCAACTGCTCATTAAACGCGGAATAACGACCCCGGAGAAGGCGGAAAGATTTCTCTCACCATCTCTTCGTGATCTCGCGGACCCGTTTCTCCTCAAGGATATGGAAAGAGCGGTTGAAAGAATCGTCAGAGCAGTCAGGGATGAAGAAACGATACTGGTCTATGGCGACTATGACGTGGACGGCATGACGTCCTGTGCCCTCATGGTGGAGTTCCTAGGATCACTGGGAGTCAAGACTTCGTATTATATACCGCATAGACTGCAAGAGGGTTACGGGCTCAATTCTGAGGCTGTGAAGAGGATAGCGGGCGAAGGAGTGAATCTCTTGATCTGCGTCGACTGCGGCGTCAGTGATCTTGAGGAAATAGACTTAGCTCGGCAGTTGGGGATGGATACGATTGTTGTAGACCACCACGAGGTTCCTGAACGTCTTCCTGACGCTTGTGCAATCATCAACCCTATGCAACCGGACTGTGCGTATCCATTCAAAGGCTTGGCTGGCGTTGGAGTCGCCTTCAATTTTGTGATGGCATTGCGCAGGAGGCTGCGTGAACTGGAATTTTGGCTGAAAAGGCCGGAGCCTAATCTGCTTCGTCACCTGGATCTAGTTGCGCTGGGAACCATAGCTGACGTAGCTCCGCTGTTGGATGTCAACAGGATCTGTGTGAAGTACGGACTCAAAGAGGTCGAGCATACGGATAGACCGGGCCTTGTAGCCCTGAAAAAGGTGAGCCGTCTGGGGGCAGGAGACGTATCCGTGGGTCATGTGGCGTTCCGCCTGACCCCTCGTCTCAATGCCGCAGGAAGGATGACGGATCCATCTAAAGGCATGGAGCTTCTGCTCGCGCGCGACAATTATCAGGCGCGAAAGATCGCCGAGGAATTGGATCAAGCGAACCAGCAACGACAACGGACCGAGGAAAAAACACTCCGCGAAGCCAAAGAAATGATTGTGGCTCAGAACCTTTTGAAACGCAAAAGTTTTGTCTTGAGCTCTGATCAATGGCATCCTGGAGTCATCGGAATTGTCGCTTCACGGCTCACCGAAGAATTTTGTCGTCCTACGATTCTGATCGCATTCGATGGGGACAAAGGGAAAGGATCGGCGCGTAGCATCGGGCAATTTCACCTGTATGATGGACTCAAACCGTGTGGAGAATATCTCTTGGGGTTTGGTGGACATAAATATGCCGCGGGCATCACCATCAGCCGCGAGCAAATCAGGACTTTCGACGAAGCCTTTGAAAAGGTCGTTCAGGAAAGTCTGGGGAATGAAGACCTCTCCTCTTCGATCGCCATCGATGCTGAAGTTGATTTGGCGGAGATCACTCCGCAACTCATGCGAGACCTATCGCTCTTTACCCCGCACGGCGTGTCGAATCCACGCCCCCTTTTCGCGTCGCGAAATCAGGTGGCGGTAAATAATGTGCGTCCCGTTGGGGCAGACAGCGTTAAGTTTGATGTGGAAGAAGGGGGCGTGACTCATGAGACTATTGGATTCGGCATGGCGGACTTGGAACAGAGCCTTCCCTCAGCGGTGAAGATTGCCTTCCATCCTCGCATAAATGATTGGGACGGTTCCAAGAAGCTTCAATTAGAACTGCGGGCTGTAGAGACGCGTTCAGACGGATAGCGCTTTACCAGTTTCACTTTCTTGGCATATCGCTTCAGACCCTCCATAATACCGGTAGCCAATTCGTCGATGTATTTTGAACTCCTGAGCCTTTTTTCTTCCAAACGGTTACTAATGAAGGAGACTTCTACGAGTATAGACGGCATTTTTGCACCGACCAAGACCACAAATGGTGCTTGTTTGACTCCAAGGTCTTGTATCTTCGGGTATCCCTGTCGCAGCGTGCTCACTATGGCGTGCTGCACGTGTTCAGCTAGTTCAGATGACTCGTTAACCTTATTGTTCAACATGAGGTCATAAAGGATGAGTTGCAAGTCGCTTATCTTTTCGGGTGACACCCCATTCTCTCTTGCCGCAAGCCGCAACGCATCCTCATCAGTCGTCGGACTGAGGATATAACTCTCGATTCCATAAACCGTTGTCTTTCGGCTGGCGTTAGCGTGTATGGAAACGAATAAGTCTCCACTGTGTGTATTTGCGATGGCGGTTCGCTCCTCCAAGGGAATAAATCGATCATCCTTCCGAGTCATGACAACATTCCAACCCAACTCCTTGTTGATCTTGTCTCTCAGCTTGAGGGCGATCTTTAAGACGACATCTTTTTCTTTCAACCCTCGCGGACCGATGGCCCCGGGATCTTCGCCCCCATGACCTGGATCCAACACAACCGTGAACAGGGACGGCTTGCTCACAGGAGGCGTTTCGGGTAATTTGGTTCTCTTTTTTCGTGGGTCACCCAGAACATCTACCACGATTCTGAAAGGTTCGTTCAGCGAAAAGACCTTGTAATCACAGAGACTTTCCAAATCAAGCACTATCCGGACAATAGCGGGAGTGTACTGTGCTACTCGGGCCATGGTCAGTAGTCCGTCTCTGATAAGGACCTCTTGCGACATCTGCGGGCTCAGTCTGGCCAATTTTAGGTCAACGTAAACTCGTGGTGGCTTGCCCAACGTCACATCTTCTTTTAAGATGTTGTGATCGTACGTTACCTCACGGTCCAGATCGATCACTACACGGGTGTACCCGGTGTTCGTCCAGTGTCGGACGCCGGTGACCAAAGCACTATTGAGAAAACTACTTAGCGGGGTTACATTTTGAGTGGCGTGTAGCGCGCCTGCACTCAGGAAAATGCAGCTGAAACATAAGACACAAAGCAGCACGCGCCCATGGGGCAGGCCTTTTTTTCTTCTGGCCATCTTGTCAGAACATCCTCGCAGCATCCCAGGGAATACTTCAAAACAAATCAGATCGACCTACGAAACCACAGTCCTCCTTGGCTGTACGATTCTCGGAGCGATAAAGATTAAGAGCTCTCGTTTTTCATTCTCTTTTTTCCTTTTCTTAAAGGCCCACCCGAGTATGGGGATTTCATGTAAGAATGGAACTCCGTCTAACGTGTCTGTTTTATCAAAGGTATAGACCCCTCCAATCACCACGACCTCACCGTCTTTGACTAATACCTCTGTCTTGGCCTCTTTCTTATCGATGGCCGGTACACCCAGCACCGCCTGAGTAAAATCCGGGCTATCCTTCGATGCAATTATTTCCATCTTGATGTGCCCATCGGCTGTGACATGTGGCGTCACGGTCAGTTTCAGGTTGGCCTCGATGAACTCCGTCGTTACCGTTCCTTCCTCCGTCAGCTTGGGGTACGGAATACGGACTCCCTGCTCGATGTAAGCCTCAGTATGATCCAGCGTGGTGATCCTGGGGCTTGACAATATTTTCCCCTCACCGGACTCCTCTAGGGCAGAGAGTTTCACCTCCAAAAACTTTGTACCAGGCAGGTTGCTTATGAGGAAATCGATGGCGCCACCTGAGCCTTGGCCTACCGTCGCGGGTAGATCCACTGCAAACGTTCCGCTGCTGGCTCCTTCAACGGTTGCCACAGTTTTTTTGGATCTGTGTTCATCCATCCAGGATCCTCCCCACGATATTCCTAATTCTCGTGTGAAATTTGTGCTCGCTTCGACGATCTTCGCCTGGATCAAGACTTGAGGCGTCTGTGCGTCTAGTTTCTTTGCCAGATCTTTGGCATCCTCGAGACCACTGCGAATGTCCTTCACGATGAGCATATTGGTGCGTTCGTCCACCGTCACGGTACCGCGCTCGCTCAGGACATCCTTGATCTTGGGGGCAAGTTCAGCTCCCTTGCTATAGCTCACCGGTATTAATTCAGTCAAAAGCGGTTCAAGCTCTTCTGTAGCCTTGATAGCTTTTGCTTTTGTCTCTCTCTCTCGTCTCAATCGATCAATCGGCGCTATACGTATGACGTTCCCTATCCGCTCCATTCCCAAGTTCTTTGCTTGCAACACGACGTCAAGGGCCTGATCCCAGGGCACGTCCACCAGCCTGACGGTAACCGTACCCTTCACATCCTCAGTGGCAATTATGTTGAGATCGCTCACTTCTGCAAAGAGCCGTAAAATATTACCGATGTCTGCATCCTTGAAATCGAGCGTGATCTTCTTGCCAGTATAGGCTTTCCGCTCTATCCGTTCTTCAGCTGTCAGGGCGCCAACGGGAGCCGCCTCCGCGCGTGGGGTTGGTGCGGCTTCTGGAGGCTCTGCCACCTCGACGCGCTGCTCTTCCGCTGGAGGTCTCTCTTTTACCTCCTCTGGCTTTCTGGCCTCCATTACCTCGATCGGCTTGGGTTTTTCGACACGTAACTCCTCTGGACGTTCGAAATCAAGATAGATTTTCGTCTCTTCTTGCCTGACGTCATAGGCCACCGTTCTGCGCAACTTTATGAGAAGACGCGCGGTGTCTTGACCTTCCACCGTGATATTGCTGGGGGTGACCATATCCACGGGACTGGCAAATTCTTGGGTATCTAGATGTCGTATCCACTTCTTCGGAATTACCATACCACGCAGCTCAATGAGGAGTGTGTTTTCATCACCCTTCACTACATCGTAAGAGGCCTTCGTCGACGTTGTAATCACCAGTCGTGATTTGTCTGCCAACTGTTTGAAATCCACCCCGGTGACCTGGCCCGTCACGGGTGCTGCAGGAGGCTTCGGGACTTCCTCCACTGCAACCTCCTTTTCAGGAACTGGCGCCGCTGCCGAAGGTGGTGCGGTCACTGGGACCGCTTCTCCAAGTGTCACCTTCAGTAAGTCGTTCTCCCGGTCGATACTATGGCCGGGAAGAGTTTCCATTGGCACATCCAAAACAGCTCGAACCATGGCCGGATGATCACCTAAACGCACCTCACTGAGATATGGGGAATCGACCACGACGCTCTTGCGGGGAAATTCCCGCTTGAGATTTTTCAGATCGACCACTAACCGAGTAGGTTTCTCCAGCCCAAAAGCACTGTATTCGCCCATCTTCCCGTCGCCCTTGATGGAGACAACCACCCTCTCCTTTTCAGACGTATCCACCGAGACATCCACAACACTCTTGGCTGGACCCAACGCCTCAAGCGCCTCCGGTACTATCTCCGCAGCCACAGGAGGACCCTCCTCAATCACGGGCGGTGCCTCCATCCGTACTACTTCTTTCGGCTCTTCTTTAACTTCCTCCTTTGCCACGACGGTGGGTTTCTTTTCGAACTCTATAGAGAGGACAGCCCCCTCTTTCTCGACATCGTATTTCACAAGTTCGTTTAGCTTGATGCCAATTTCGGCTTTTCCTTCTTTTTCTCTAGCGACAATCTCGCTGATCGTCTCATCAGCAACTGGAATGGAAGTCGGCATTTCGGCACTCAATTCCGTTTGTGGGATATCCACTACTAACTCCAACGGTTCGGGAATAAGTCTGAAGAATGTATATTGCAAAGGAGCCTCAGCTTCGACAACCACTTTTGTCGCTTCATGTGTGTCAACGACTCGCACATCCTTGACGACATTCTTCGGAACCTCTGCCGTTACTGGCTCCACTTCCTTTTGGACTGCGCAACCTGCAATTGACAGCGCAATGATGGCAATGGTCACAATCCACAACACTATTGGATGTCTTTTTGGCAGTGTAGAATTCTTCATGGTTTTTCTCCCTCCTCGGGGATGTGTACCGTCAAAACAATCTCTTTTGATCTGATGGCACCCAGATAATCTTGGTAGCGCTCCTGAATAATCACCTTGCTCTTCTCGATGGCTGTTACCTTCCCAAAGTTTCTTCCCACGTATGTTCCTTTCTTAACGATGTAACCCTTGCCCTCAGCGTCTTCGAGCATTGCCCGAGTATCGGTTCCTGCTGACAGGACAGCCACCAACTTCAACTGGCTGATATCGTACTTTTGCAACGGTGATAGTGGCACCTCCCCCTCGGCTGGTTTTACAGGTGCTCTCATGGCGATGAACGGTCGAAATGGATCTCTTTTGCCGACTGGATTATAGACGTAAGGCGGTTCTAACTTCTCCGGTTTCGGCTCTGTCTGCGCCGGCTTGGCTGGAGGGCGGCGAGCCGGTGGTTGACGCGTCACAACGATTTTGCTTGGACCAGCCTTTTTCTTGTCAGACGTAAACGGCAATCTGTCACAGCCACCCAGGATCAAAGCCATTCCGATAAGTGGCCCAAAAATCAACAAGCCTGCTGCCTTTGTGTGTCGCTCCATACCACTCCTCATTACACGGCTACCTTACCTTTTCTTCTGTTTGCTACCTGGTTTCGGCTTCGCCGGCGCTGCCTGCTCCAAGAACCGGTATGTCGCCGCCGTGCATGTCGCACTCAGCGCAATCTGTTCCCCTTTGTCTTCTGGAGCCTTTATGACGGTGAAATTTTCGATATTGACTATTCTGGGAACCTTTCCGACCTTGTAAAAAAACATCCCCAGGTTGTGGTATGATCCCACAAACCTCAAGTCCAGAGGAACTCTCGCATAGAAATCCCCCGCGGTTTCGGCCTGAGGTTTGAACCGGAGAACTTCAAGACCAGCCTCTTTACCCAGGTTAGAAATGCTGCTTAGTATCTGAGGGATTTCCTTTTTGTCAGGTAACTTCGCCAGAGCTTCCTTGAATTGAACACTCAAACCTTCCAACTCTGCTCTAAACTGCTCCAAGTTCTTGGCAACATCTCTTTTAATGTTCCGCTCCCTGATCAGATCACTTAACCGCGATTCTTGAGCTTGAATCCTCCGTGACTGCGGTCGGTGCAGCAGCTGCCAGTATCCGACAACGATAAGGACTACTGCCAAAAGAAGAATACCAATTCTTTGCAATGGACTCAGTCTCATTATGCTGTCTGCAGTGATCGCCATGCCGTCCTCGCTTTCAAGAGGTGCTCGAGCAACTCAAGCTGAATTTCTTCAGCTTCATACCTTGCCGGTCGATCTGCTCCGTCACCTCTAGTTCTACCCGCCTGAAATACTTCGATTTTTCCAAGACCGTCATGAAATTGGCGATGGTTTCATTGTCCAGCGCCACCCCCACAATTCTCAAGCCCTCTCCCTTCTTCTCCATGGTCTCCAGCCAAATCTTCGGTGGTATTTGTTCGCTAATTTCGTCCAAAATGTGGGCTGCACTCAAGCGTCCCTTCTCGAGCTTATCGATTACCAAGAGTTTCTGCTGAAGCTTCGCCTTATCCTTTTTCAACCGGTCTATTTCTCCCACAACCTCATTCAGCTTCTTGATCTCTTCCTGAACGGCTGCCAGTTGGGTATTGACTCGTTTCTCGCGCTGATTCAGATTTAACTTGAAATATGCGAGGCAGAGGCATAGAAGGACGAGACAGAGTATTGATATCGACAGCTGGAATCGTAGATTCTCTCGTTTCCGAGCAGCCCGTACCGGTAATAAATTAATGTCTATCATGTTACCCCTTCCGCGTGGCTAAGCCCACACTGACTGCCATCTGTGGCGCAATCTCTTCAATATACTGAGGCTCAAAAACTCGTGGATTAACCGTTATGTTAGCAAAGGGATTGATCATGGTAACCGGCAGATTCACCCGTTCTTCCACAATTTCCTTGAACCTCGGGACCTTGGCACAGCCGCCACTCAGATACAGTCGAGCTATCTTGTCCCCCGATGACGTCGCCGTGAAAAAATCCAACGACTTAGCTACTTCCATCACAATGCTGGCCGAAATCCTACTATACACCCTTTCGAGGCGAGCCATCTTTTCTTTATCTGACACCCCGCTTACCTTCAGGTGTTCGGCCTCCTGTAGGTTGACACTTAACTCCTTCTGGATTTCTTCGGTGAACAAGTTTCCTCCGATGGAGATGTCCCGTGTGAAGAGCGATTTGCCCCCCTGTACGATGTTGATATTCATGATACTCGCCCCGATATCACAGAGGGCGACCATATCAGATCGTTCGACTGGATAATTTAGCTCGTACATGTTTTGTAGCGCAAAGGCATCTATGTCGACGATCAGAGGGTTGAGCCCCGCTTCCCTCACGATAGCAACATAGTCATCAATGAAATCTTTCTTGGCAGCGACGAGAACCACCTCCATGTGACCTCCCATCCCTGTATCTTGGGAGGATAGAATGTGGAAATCCAAATTCACATCATTTATGTCAAAGGGTATGTATCGTTCTGCTTCGACGTAGATGTTCTCCTCCAATTCTGATTCCGTCATCCTAGGCAGAGAGATTTTCTTCACGATCACCGAGTGACCAGATACTCCTATGGCCACGTCTCGCTTCTTAATCCGATAGTTAGACACCAACTCCCTTATCCCCTCCACCACGGTGGTCGTGTCCATCACGCTGCCATCAACGATTGTTTCAGGCGGCAAAGAAATCATGCCCAAACCGTCAACTTCGTACCCCTTGCCAGTCTCTTTCAGGTCCAAAAATTTGATTCCACTGGACCCAATATCCAGCCCTAGCAGCCTTTTTCTCTTTTTTCCAAACAACTCCGTTACCTCTTTCTTACAAAGTTTTTAGATTGAATTATCACACTTTTCTTGCGATGTCAAGCATCTTTTGATACTGATACTGGACATTTCTTAAAAAAGTCTTGTACTGTTCCAGACTGCAATTCGTACCGTGACAGCTTCTCCCGCAACGTTGACCGCGATATACCCAGGATTCTGGCTGTTTCCGATTTGTTGCCCCGTCGGTCCTTCAACACCTTCAGAATGTACTGCTGCTCCACGATAGCCAGAGGGGTAAAGCCGTCGTGTCTATCCAGCCACTGTTCGTCCAACGGATCATTAAATTCTTCTGACCTCCCATCCTGTCTCAATTCCAGTGGAAGATGTTCAGGGGTAATGAAACCACCTTCACCCAAAATCATGGCCCGCTCGATGACATTCTTCAATTCTCGAATATTTCCTGGCCATGAATAGGCCAGAAGCAAATTTTGTGCCTGATCTGTCAAACCTCTTATCTCTTTACCCAGCTCTCTTTTCAACTTGGTGATGAAGTACTCAATGAGGACGGGAATATCCTCCTTTCTGTCGCGTAGGGGTGGCAAATCGATCACCATGACCTTTATACGATAGTAGAGGTCTTTTCGGAATTGACCTTGCTCTACCAGCTGGGCAAGATCCCTATTGGTCGAGGCGATTACGCGCACATCGACCCTGATATCCCTCTTACCCCCAAGTCTCATAAGGGAGTATGTCTCCAAAAAACGCAACAGCTTGGGTTGTAGGGAAGGTTTCATCTCCGATATTTCATCGAGAAATACGGTACCACCCTGCGCCAACTCAATCAGCCCAGGCCGACTCTCTTTGGCGTCAGTAAATGCACCCTTCTCATAACCGAACAGTTCCGATTCCAATAGCGCTTCCGGTATCGCGCTGCAGTTTATTTGCATCATAGGCCTGGATCGCCGTTGGCTTTGGTGATGAATGGCATTGGCAACCAATTCTTTCCCCGTCCCGCTTTCGCCTTGAATGAGAACGGGCGTTCGGGGTGTTTGGCTCACTAAGGAAATAAGTTCCCGTACCACTTCCATCTGCGGACTAACGCCACAGATTTCCTCCACTTTCTCGTCATCTCTGTGTTTGTAACGTAGTCGAAGGAGCTCACCTTTTAGCTCCTTCGTCTCCATAGCTTTCTTGATCGCCAGTCTCAACTCCTCAATGTCGAAGGGTTTGTTGATGTAGTCGTAAGCTCCCGCCTTCATCGCTGCCACCGCCGTCTGCACGTCAGCATAGGCGGTCATCATAATCACAAAGGGATCACTATCCAGCTCCTGGATTCTGTGCAATACCTCCATGCCACTCATGTCCGGTAGTCTTATGTCCAACAGTATGAGATCAAACAGCCGTTCCTCAAGATGGTAGAATGCTCTTGCCGCGTTTCCGGCGGTGACCACCTCGTACGACATCTTCCGTAGGACGTCGGATAGGGTGCTACACATCACTTCGTCGTCGTCGACAATGAGTATGTTACGTACGATTCCCACGTGCATGGACCACTGGAAGATTTATGATGAAAATGGAACCTTGCCCAGGGGAGCTTTCCACTTCAATACTACCTCCATGCCCTTCTACGATCTTCTGACTTATGGAAAGTCCCAGACCTAACCCCTTGCTCTTTGTCGTAAAAAAAGGATCAAAAATCGTAGAGAGATGCTCCGGTGAGATCCCTTCTCCTGTGTCCTGCATCCTAATCTGAACCCATCCCTTCGCAGAGTTTGCTCCATCGGCCTCTATTCCCACTTGCCCTCCCGCCGGCATGGCCTGCAGTGCATTCAGAAAGAGATTGATCAATACCTGCTTCATCTGCGTCACATCCATCCAAACAGGGGGTAACGCCGCAGCGTATTTCTCTTTGACAGTTACGCGTGCGTTCTCAGCCTCTTTACCCAACAAACCTCTCACTTCTTTAATAAGATGCTCGACCTGGTATGGTACAAGGTCCAGGCTTTTAGGCTTGGCAAAAGAGAAGAAGGTGCGCAATAAATCATTGAGGCGATCTATTTCCTTAACAATTCGATCAATGTACTCCTTCTTGGGATCGTCCCCGCTTAGCTCTTCATCCAAAGCCTGAGCAGTCGTTTTGATTCCGGCTAGTGGGTTTCGAATCTCGTGGGCCAGGGCGGAAGACAATTCTCCCAGATATGCCAGGCGGTCCATCTTGAGCATCTCTTGCTGCATCTTATAGACCCGAGTCATGTCCTGCAGATTAACAATTTTTCCTCGTATCTTTTTCTTCGCATCATGATATGGAACGGCCCATAGCTTGAGCGGTCTCCTGTCTTTGTCCTTTCGGTAGAAGAAGACGTTGTCTTCCCGTCGGGTTCCCAGTCGCTCGTCTCCTTCGGATAGAAGGCTCACAAGATGCTTACCCAACAAAGAGCTCTGTTTCTCTTCAAGGATCTCCTCTGTGGCCTTGTTAGCAAAAACGATCTTTCCAGAATTATCCAATAGTACGACCCCTATTGTGATTGCATCTAAGATCTCCTTAACAGAGGAGCCTGTGCCACCGCTACTAATAGCATGTTTCCCGACGGTCATCGCTAGTTCGCTCATGCTCCGTGCTGCCCCATAATATGGTTGACATTCAGGACCCACACCTCCCGGTCCTGAATGGTCCCTTTCCCCAGAAGATAAGGTTTATCTTCCACGAGCTGACACTCGAGTTCATCCTGACCCAATTCCTGATCTACTAAAACGGCCCCCATTTGGCCCTGCTCGTCATTGAACAGGATCACTAGACGGCTCTCCTGATCCGATGGCTCAAGATCAAACAATTCCGCAAAATCGAACAGGGGTACCTCTCTATCTTTTAGCTTAACTTTACTGTTTTTGAGGAAAAAATCCGCCACCCACTTTTTGACCTCGAAACTTCTAGATATCTGATCGGCAGAAATGCCAAGGGTCGCTCCCGAGATCTCGAAGAGGCATGCGGTCACACTAACCACACTGGCAGGTAGGTGCTCATCAACAGGCGCTGGTATCTCCTCTTCCACTTCCACGTGCAGCCGTTCCTCGAGATCCACAATTTCCTCGAGACCTTCCTCAGGTTGGCTGCTGTCCGCCTCTTCGGTGGGCTCGCGACCTGTCTCCAGCCGTGTCTTCCACTCGGTGATTTCTTCCTCAATTTTGCTCAGCCGCCTTCGCTCTTCTTGTATTATATACTCCAGTTTGCCGATACGACTCAGCAACTGCTGAGCCTCGGCAATTTTGTCCCCCGGTACAGAGGGTTTCACGGCAGGTTTCACGGCAGGTTTCACGGCAGGTTCCACGGCAGGTTCCA
>SMTZ1_10003324_pt1 | contig 16209 bp, 15 predicted proteins | sample DeeMarSWOR136_30_FD_25667 | JGI IMG/M metagenome (IMG submission 25667)
AGAAAAAAAATCTAGGGAAAATTTTGAGTTTTTCGAGAGTGAATCGTTTTTTGAAGAAGAAAATTTAAACCATTTCGATAATGATAAAGAATTGGCTGACAACCAAACAATAACGGTACAAAATACTAACGCCAGTAGACAACCAGCGAAATTAATAAAAGCAAGAGTTAAGAGAACAACAGGTAAAGCAGTTCTCCTTTGTTTTGCAGACGGTAAGGAAGTATGGTTTCCAAAATCAACGATTCATAACGAATTTGATCCTTCACAGAATTCATATCAGCAAGAAATTCATATAGATGGATGGATCCTTGAAAAACACTCCATTCGTTGAGAAATATGAAAAATCTCCTTTTTTCAATATTAATGGCTCTAATTTTTAACCTTAAAAAACTCGGACTTTAAAATTGTTCCTCTATATTTGAATATAATTTTGTCCATCATAGAAGACTCAGATGATCATTCGAGCTGGATTGAAGCACTTTTTTTCAATCAGAGAGTAAGGTTTAAAAACATAATTCGCAATGACGAATTAAATTATATGAAATTCTTTAAGTATAAGACAAAACTATTTTGTGAAAATGTTATTTTATACGGAAAATATGTATTCTATTTTGTTAAGCCAAATCATTTTAGAAAATCTAGCAAACATTTAGCTCAGCTTAGAGCTTCACTATCAAGTAAAAAAATCCTTATTATAAAAAACGAGCGTAGAATTTTAGATTTGATATATGCTTTTTTTCCCGATGCAAGTATTAAAAAATTAGAATTAAAACTTAAAAAGAACACCGGAGATATCGAGTTATTTATTTACTTCAAACATTTTAAGGAAAGGGGGATTGCAATTGGTAAGAAAGGGAATTTCATTAGAATATTAAACGAGGTTTTCGAAAAATATATTTACCCTGTTAAAATCTTTTGTTTATATACTCCCGAGTGAAATATTTTACGCCTCTACCAAGGTACGCTTTTTAACCCAATGATATAAGCTATAGTATTGGCTAAAATTGCTACTGATGGAGTTAAAATGAGTAGAAAGGTAATGATAAGAAAATCTAATGGGATAAATATTTCTGGAAAAAGAAAAGAAGGTATCGAAGTTAATAACATTGCAAAAATAGCAAAATCCAATTGATCTATAACCCATAAAGGCTGACCTCTTGTGAGATTAATACGTCTTTTAATGAAAGAACCAATTAAATCACCAAAGGCGGCACCGTAAGCGCATAATATAATTCTAATTATTAGAGTAAGAAAACCAATAAAATAATCATCTCCTTCCTTTCCTCCTATGAAATAATACCGGTAATAATCCATCGAGGTATAGTATTGATATACTCCTTGTTGAATTCCATCAGAGGGAATTTGGGCGATAAAAACCCACAAAACTAGGAAAAGTAAGAATATAGCTATCGATATTGGTATTCCAATAAATAATGGTCCCTTTATTAATCCATTCCAAGTCTTTCCAGGTCCAAAAATTGGTTTACCATCGATAAAAGTCTTACCCCCATCGATTGGTTTTCCACCACCCACAATAACCATTCCAGCATTTGCCAAATAAGCTGGAACGATAAAGAGTAAAGAAAATAGTAATACTGCTATCCAATCTGTCCATGAATAAATCATTGAAACTACTATGAAGTCAATTAATATCAAAAAAGCAAAAGCTAATGCAAAAATATAAGCGATTTTTTTTTGCTTTTGCTCTTGTTCATTTAGTTCTTTTTTTTTATTCGGCATTAAATTCCTTTGATATTTTGAATTATTTATATGTTCGTGACAATGATATTATTCTAAATTCTTAACCATTAATAAATTAATTATAAAAACAAATACAGCAAAAATACCGAATTTGTCGGGAGGTTATTAATTACATATTCAGAACTTAATAACATTTCTTTATAACTAAGCGCCGACAAAAATAATATTATAACTTAGAGGTAAAAAACTTCCAGGGAGACATTTCCTTTGGAGTTAATCAATTAAATTTGAATTCCTTTGAGATAAACCAGTTTTTTTAAAATATCAACGAGTTAATTATAAATATTAAAATGTTAATTAAATATATTAAATGGATCTTAAAATTCTTTGCTTAATAGGAAGATTTAAATATTTTCTCCAAACGAAATTTTTATAGAAGTTTATTTCAACTGGAAATGAGTTCCTCTATTTTTAATTTTAGGTGATTTTAAACGAAAGAAAATGATGGAATGGAATATAAGTTTAACATATCTCAATTCTACTCAGACTTCTTAAAGAGCCCAAAAATATTTAAAAACAGGGACGCCCTAAATCCTACATATATTCCGAATCACTTGCCTCATAGGGATAAACAAATAAAAAGGATTGCTGAAATAACAGCGTGTACTTTAAAAGACGGAGTTCCATTCAATTTTTTATGCTATGGGAAAACTGGAACTGGAAAAACTTCAGTAATAAGATTTGTAAGTAGAAAACTTGAAGAGAAATGTAACGAAATTGAACTACAGAAGCCATGGTGGATTTACAACAATTGCCAGCAAATAAATACTCCCTATCGTATCTTGGCAAATATATTTAATACGATTTCACAAGACGAAAAGATACCACCTACGGGGCTTCCAAAGGATGTAATTTTTCAAAAACTCTTAAAAATTTTAGATGACGAAATAGGGAATTCCGTATGCTTTATAGTGATGGATGAAATTGATATCTTGCTTAAAAAAAAGGGCGGAAATGAGATATTATATGATTTATCTAGGCTGAATGAAAAAACTAAATTAAAAAAATGCAGAGTTTGCATAATTGGTATTTCTAATGTATTAAAATTTAAGAGCTTCCTTGATCCACGAGTATTAAGTAGTTTTGGTGGTGAAGAATTAGTGTTTCCTGCCTATAACGCAGAGGAGCTGACGGACATACTGCAAGAACGAGCAGCAATTGCGTTGTATGAAAATGTCCTTTCAGAAGATACGATCCCCTTATGTGCAGCGTTGGCAGCAAAAGAACACGGGGATGCAAGAAAAGCGCTGCAACTATTACGAAAAGCTGGAGAATTAACCGAAAGAAGTCATAATAAGAAGATATCATCAAAATTTGTTTATAAAGCACAAAAGAGGTTAGAATTTGATAATATAGAAGAATATATAAAAGGCCTCCCAAAACAGATTCAAATAACCTTATGTTCCATATTTTTAGTTGCAAAATACCTACCTGACCATAATATTAAAACTGGAGACATTTTTGATGTTTATACAGAAATTTATCATAAGGTGCCTAATATTAAAAAACTAACTCAAAGGAGAGTGAGCGATCTAATCAATGAATTATCATTAGCAGGGATCATAAAAGCAGAGGTTATATCAATGGGATATTATGGTCGCTCGAAGATAGTAAAATTAGATATCTCTTTGGACCAAATTGCCTATATTTTGCATAAAGTTGAGTATATTGGAGAGTTATTAAATTATAAGCCAGTTATTGCACAACAACAAAAAGTTAGGGTTAATAAGAACACTTTTAAAACTTTATTTTAAGTAAATTCCCAGAGATCTATATCATTTCTTACTTTTTTCAATAAATCTTCTAATTCTGATTCGTAGTCGGCTCTTAGAATTAAGAATAATTTTACTAAGTGCTTACAAAATTTTTTAAGATTCCTTCTCCTTGTGGCAAAATCATGACAGTTGTGAGAAATTTTTTTCTTATTCACATTAATTTCAATTTTATAAGGAGATTCATTGGAGCCAATTACTTGAGCTGTAATTAATCCCCGGTTAAAATTAGTATTTACTTCACTGAAGGCGTTTTTAGAAATCGTTACTGCTCTATTAAGAATATTTTGATCAGCAAATTCTTTTAAGAGCATATTAAACGAACTATGTTTTTCACTTTCTAATTCATTTTGGATTATTGCACGATTTTTTATTTCATTTAAAGCTTGATCGACTCTATCACCTTCAGCTATTTGCCATTTTTCTAACTCACTTCTGATTGAATTAGATGCACTCAAATACCCTTTTTTTTCAATTAAAAATCCTTTTTTAAGAGCTTCATTTACAATTTGGATGGTTTTATTCGGTTTAAAAAGAAATAATTCAAACGAGATGTAGTATAATAGATTTTCTTTAGTAATCGATGGAAGATCTAAACTCTTCCAAATATATATTACCAATTCTCTTATATTTTTTAGTTTTTTATTCTCTTTCAATATACTCGGTGAATGATTAGTATCACAAAATTTAATTTAGTAGCGTTATGTTAAGGAAGTTATCGGGATAATTATTGATTTGGTTAAGTTCAGAAAATAAATCTTTCAAGTCAAATCTTTTTTTTAATTTGAAATCAATTGGCCAAATACCAATAATAATATCTCCTATTGACTTAACATTCCCAATCAAAACACCTTTGCGAGATATGTCCGATTTAGTGGTATATAATAAAACATAGAAATAATTAAATTTGCGCTTTTGTGAATGTTTTCCCAACTGAAGCACTTCCTCAATATTTTGAAAAAAAATGTAATGCTTTCTTTTGTCTGCTAACTCCTTTATTTGGATGATAAAATTAGGATCAACCCTCACAGGATCCTTTAACGATAAGCCTTCAAAGGTTAAGTTTAAGAGACCGATTTCCGATTCGGAATTCCCTTTAAAGAGGACTTTATAAAAACTCTTGTTATCATTTATTCTTTCCATTATTTTCGGATTTCAATATTTTCTTCTGGAATACCATTTTCTATTAAAAACTTCTTAATTTTAAAGCGGTGATCACCTTGAAGTTCGATGGTGTTTTTTTTGACTGTTCCTCCAGAGGCACAAAATTTCTTTGCTTTCGTAGCGAAATCGTTTAGATTCATATCAATACTTCCCAAAAAAGAAACAACGGTCACTTCGCGACCCCATTTCCTTCTTTCGGTAGAAATAATAACGCGCTGTTCTTCTTGACCTAAGGATTCACAAATACATAAATCCCGTGGGAAAGAACATTTTGGACAAATATCTTGCTCGTTAGGTATTTTTCTAGACCCTACTTAGCTTTTTTTTGTAATACAATTAAATGATAATAAATATTAGAATTAATTCTTTTAAAAACCTTTAGATTAAAAATAAGATCTTGTGATGAATAAATATATTAAATTTAAAATAACAAATAAATAAACAAATTTTATTTATTTAGTATCAATAAAATAAATACAAGTGATAACAAATGTCAAGTTCGTGGATCTTTAAGGTAATAGTAGCTGGCGCGGGAGGTGTTGGAAAAACAGCAATGGTTACGAGATATTGCACTGGGACTTTTATCGAAGACCATAAAATGACAATTGGGGCTGCGTTTCATACAAAAGAAGAAATACTGGATACTGGCGAAACATGCAAAATGCAAATATGGGATTTTGCCGGTGAGCAAAGGTTCAGAACTTTATTGCCAGACTATTGCAAAGGCGCGAGCGGTGCTTTTATTTGTTTCGATGTTACTGATTACGACACTTTTAGACAGTTACCAGAGTGGTTAAAAATAATAAGGAAAACCGCTGGTTTTATTCCAATTATCTTATTAGGAATGAAATGGGACTTACCAAATCACGAGGTTGATTTAGAGACCGCTCAAAATTACGCGGAACAAGCAAAATGTAATCAATCTGTTTTCTGCTCATCGAAAGAAGATATTAATATAAATGAATGTTTTCAAGCTATGGCAAAATGGCTGATATACTACGCAAATTTAGATAAATAATTCTTAATTTTTTATAAATCTTAATTAAATCGATTGGTTTTGAAATTTCAAACCATACGATAGAAAAAAATTTAATTGAAATTATATTTAATAAGTCAATAGAATTAGTCATAAATTTAATTCTAAATCCTAGGCCTCAGTAGCTCAGTTAGGTAGAGCACCCGGCTGTTAAAGGCATTAGCAAAATGCTAATACTGGCGATCCGGGCGGTTCGCATGTTCGATCCATGCCTGAGGCGCCATTTTATTTTTTATTTTCGATTTTAAAATATAAGTGCCGACAAAATTAGTGATTTTTTTATCAAAAAAACACACTAATACAATAATTCTTTATAAATAGGAATTATAATGCTCTCGCCGGGATTCGAACCCGGGTCACCAGGGTGAAAGCCTAGCATGCTTAGTCCTAATATTTGAGTTTGACCGAGCTACACTACGAGAGCTTTTTTTTAAAATATTCTTGATATAGGTAGATATTAACAATTGAATTAAAATTTTTTTATAATAATTTTTTCCTAATTGAAAGGATCTATTCTTAGATTGACTATAACTGATTCAAACAAAAAAATTATTATTTAATTGAAAAAAATATTTCATAATTATTAAGAAAATACATTAACAAATCAAGAAAAGTCGCGGGGATCGCCAAGCCCGGTCAAAAAAGGAAAATTGGCTAGAGGCGGTGGACTTAGGATTCACTCTCATAGGAGTACGGGGGTTCAAAAAAAGAGCGTTTCGCTTTCTTTGAATAAATCCCCCTCCCCGCATTTTTATCATGGAATGGTTCTTGCGTACATAAATATAAATCTAAAAACATATTTCAATTAAGTATAACTATATATTTTATAACTTTTAATATAAGTTATGTAAAATAATCCGTATGAATAAATAAATTTAAGATATAATAGCTTACGGTTTTTTAGATGAGTATTAGGGAATCATTGATTAAGTATTTAACATCAATTCTTAGGGCTTCAAACGAAACTCTAATGGTAATATTATGCGACGAAAATGGATTATTAATCGCACATATTGGGAGAAAAAGTGATATAGATTTAGAACCAAATATTATCACTGGAATTGCTTCAATTGCGTTTTCTGCCAGTGAGGAGAATTGGAACGATTTGGGTATCAAAGAGCAGATAATTGCTTTTTCTTTTTTTGAGAAAGTGTGTTTAATTACTATAAAAATAAACCAAACTTTACTAACAATAGTGCATAAATACCGAGATGATTGGCCTTTGGATCCGGACAACTTAGCTAGTAATATGTACCATCTGAAAAGAGAAATTGGTAATTTTTTTGGTGGATTTCCTAATTCAGAAAATGACTTAGAAGAATTCTCTGCTAAGGTACGGAGTTCCATATATTTGTTTTCGATGGGAACAGATATTCCCTTTAATTCCTATAATAATGAGGATTATTCGAGCTTAGAAGTGCTTCAAGCTATTAGTAATGTATTGGACTCAATAAAAAATCCAGTATTTTCTAGATATAGCCTAGTAAATCTATCAGGATTGACATTAGATGCAAGAGATATAGATGGTCAATCGCTCCCAATAACAATAGAAGCTTTTTCAGCGAATGCGAATGTTGGATTCCAGAAGGTCATAGAAGAGTCTCAAAACATCTCGTTAGGCAGGTTGTTATCTTACATTTGCATATCAGGTCAAAACTCTGAATCTCTACATGGTATATTATCTTGTCATTCAGGAAAATTAAAATTTTCTGACGAGAAAACAAAAGAATCTAATATTCAAAATGTCTCCTTTGTAGGTTTATTTCCATTAACATATGGAGGAGTTCCTGTAGTAGGAGAAGCAAGAAATATAGTATATTCTATTTTAGAAATTATTGGTACAGATGATGTCACGGAAAAAGTGATTGATTCGATAAATATTATCACTAGTTCGAAGTTTGACTAAGATTTCGATTCTTTTTCGAAATTTAATCTTAAAAATTCGTTTCCCCAAGAAAATTTTGAAAGCAATAATTTCGCAAACTCCTTAAAACCTAAAATATAAAGAGTTGCGGCCAAGGCTTCAACGGAACTAAGTTTTTCCCATTTTCCATAATTAACTGGATTACAAGCAATTAAAGGTGGGAGCCTCCTTTTGTTTTTTAGCGTTAATGTATTAATTTCTAGAATATTTTTCCATGAACAGTCGAAAACAGTAATTCCGTATTTGATAGCTAATTCCTTATCAGATTTAGCTAATTCTTCATTGGCAAAGGGATCTAAAGCGATAGTATTTCTCATTTGATTGGTTAATCCATTAGTGGTTGTGAGTAAATTAAATTTTTTCAGTCTCAAGGCAGTACACTTCGATGGATCGCACTCATTATAATGGACTGCAAAAATTCTAACTTTTTTCATAATATTATAGAAAAGGTGCTGATTTTTAAAAATTAGAAAAAAAAAGAAAAAAAAATTAATCCATATCTGGCATTTCTGGCATACCAGCACCAGCTTTTGTTCCACCTGAAGCAGCAATCACATCGTCTATTTTTATTATCATAGACGCAACCTCTGTTGCGGATTGTATTGCTTGCATTAAAATATCTAAGGGTTCAATGACTCCTCCTTTGATCATATTTTCGGGCTTTCCTGAATAAACATTTACACCGATTGATTTTCCATTAGGATTATCGTGTTTAGACCTAATTTCTACCAATAGATCAACAGGATCAAAACCTGCGTTTTCTGCTAAGGTTTTAGGAACAATCTCTAAAGAGTTTGCATAAGCTTCAATAGCTAATTGTTCTCGGCCACCGATTGTCGTCGCAAATTCTTTAAGTTGCTTTGATAATTCAATTTCTGCGGATCCTCCACCGCCTAAAATATATGGATTTTCAACTATAGTTCTAACTACGCATAAAGCATCGTTCAAAGTTCGTTCAGCTTCATCAACCACATGTTCAACACCACCTCTAATTAAAATACTAACTGCCTTAGGATCTGAACATTCTGATATAAATATCATGTTGTCAGATCCTACTTTCTTTTCTTCCGCAAAACCAGCTGTTCCGAGATCTTCGTTCGAGAGTTCTACGAGATTCGTAATTATTTTTCCTTTCGTCGCTCTTGAAAGTTTTTCCATATCTGAGCGTTTTACTCTTCTCACTGCGATAATATTTTCCTTAGCAAAAAGATTTTGTGCTTTATCATCTATTCCTTTTTGACAGAACACAACAGTTGCTCCAGAGTCTACAACAGCTGATACTTTTCTTTTAAGAACATTTTCTTCTTCCTCAAGAAACAAATTGATTTGATCAGGCGTTTGAATTTTAATTTCTGCATCGAATTCCGTCTTCTCAATTTCTAAAGCTGCATCAATTAACGCAATTTTTACATCTTTCAATTTCTTAGGCATCATTGGATGTACAATTTCTTTATCAATTATTAGACCATCAATTAATTCGGTATCCGATAAGCTCCCCCCTTCTTTCTTAATTATTTGTATCTGATCCAAGTCAATTATTTTTGTATCGCCTCTCACATCGACAATTTGGAGTACTGCGCTTACCGCAATTTCGGCGTAGTGTTCTCTTGCACCAGCTATCGATTTGCTATTCATCGCAGTTATTGCGGCTTTTTTCAATATATCTTTATCAGAAGCGTCGGTTTTATCAGCAATATCTTTTAAAACATCTCTACTTCTAATTAGCGCTTTTCTATATCCCCTTAAAATAATCGTCGGATGAACCGATTGGTCCATTAATTCTTGAGCAGATTTTAATAATTCTCCTCCAATTATCACACTCGTTGTAGTGCCATCTCCAACTTTCGAATCTTGGGTTTTAGCAATTTCTATCATCATCTTTGCAGCAGGATGTTCAACATCGATCTCGTCAAGTATGGTTGCACCGTCGTTGGTAATAGTAACATCTCCCAACGAACCAACTATCATTTTATCCATTCCTTTTGGTCCTAAAGTAGTCCTCACAGCTTCAGACACAGCAATTGAGGCGGCAATATTGTTTCTCTGTGCATTCCTTCCTTGTCTTCTTTCAGTTCCTTCTTTTAGAACAATAACAGGAACTCCAGACAATTGAACCATTGATTATCCACCTTTTATGAATACAATTTTATTTTTTATATTTAAAGATCCCTATGTCACATATATTTTAAATTTTATTTTGTGATGAAATCAGAAAAAAGAGACTATAAAAAGATAAGATGATAAATTATTTTTAAAGCAATAATAATAGATTAAATAAAATTTTTATCGAAATGAAAAATGCATAGCAGATTAAAATTTACAGGTGAATTGAGATAAAAAAAGATAACGATCTTTATCGATCCAGATTAAATAAGACTCTGGACCCTAAAGTTTTGAAATTTTTATCTTCATTGCAAGATGACCTTTGGTTTGCAGAGGAAGACGTAATTGGGACTGAAGCTCATAATATAATGCTTTTTGAACAAGGTATTTTAAACAAGGAAGAGATTTCGAAAATTCTTTCTTCCTTAGAAAAGGTTAAAAAAAAAATTGAAAAGAACGAATTAGAATTAGACTCATCCTTTGAAGACATTCATCCTTTGATTGAAAAGATGGTAATTGATGATATCGGCATAGAAATAGGAGGAAAAATCCATACGGGAAGATCTCGAAATGACCAAGTTTCAGTTGACATAAGATTAAAGATTAGAAGTGAAATAAATGAATTAACTGAAAAATTATTTGAGTTTATAAATATATTGCAAAAATTAGCAGAGGAAACTAAGGATTACTTCATTCCGCTATACACTCATTTACAAAAAGGGCAATTAGGGGTATTTGCTCATTATTTAAATGGATATTGTTCTCAGATTCTTCGTTCAATAGAAAGATTAAATGATTGCTATAAAAGAATAAATCTCAATCCACTTGGTGCGTGTGCTATAGGAGGAACTAATTTTAACATTGATCGCGAAAGAACTACTCATTTACTAGGATTTGATGGAGTTATTGAAAATTCTATTGACGCAATTAGTTCAAAGGACTTCATGGTTGAAACAATAATGAACTTATCCTTGTTAGCTCTTCAATTATCCAGAATTACGGAAGATTTGGTCTTATGGAGCTCTAAGGAATTCGAATATTTAGAACTTGATGATGGCTACGCATCAGTCTCTAGTGTGATGCCTCAGAAAAAAAATCCTGATACTATCGAAATAGCTCGAGCAAAAAGTAGTAAAATTATATCTAATTTAATAGAGATTCAAATGATATGTAAAGCGATCCCTACAGGCTATTTTAGAGATTTTCAGCAGTTAAAGATGCCTATAAAAGATTCTTTCGATGTTTTGAATTCGATCATTGAAATTTTATCGGGCGTCTTTTCTACAATTAAGTTAAAAAAGGAAAATATGAGAAAAGCTGCAGAAGATAGCTTAATATTATCGCTAGATTTAGCGGAACTACTGGTTATTGAATATAATATACCTTTTAGACAATCTCATAAGATCGTAGGAAACCTTATCAAAGACAATGAGTCGAAAGAAGGAGTGTTTGATAAAAGTAATATTGAAAAAGCGATTCTTCAAGTAACAAATCATAAAGTAGAAATTGATGAAAAGTTTATGGAATTATTTAAAAATTTAGAAGAATGCTTAAAGAAAAGAGTTAGTATGGGTTCTCCTTCATTAATTGACGAACAAATTGGTAATTTAAAAGCAAAACAAAAAGTATTAACTAATCAGTTCCAAGAAAGAAAAGAAAGAATCTCAAAAGCTGAACAATTAAGAATAGATTTGGTTAAAAAATATTTGAAATTATAGTTTGGTTTTTAAATCCATCCTCGGATTTCTTTTTTGAGATGGAATCTGACTTGATATTCATTCTTATTTTTTTAGTGATATTCGCACACAACTTAGTGTTTTTCTTTCTCAGGAGAAAAGGTCGATATCTACCTAAGTTTAAAAAGATACTGATATCTTTTGACATTTTTTACTTTTTGTTCTTAATTGTTGATTTAATAGTAAAAATGTTAATTTTTGAAAAATTTCAAGTACAAATACTGCACGCATCTCTATTTATAGTTAATACTGTTTCTTCAGCAGCGTTTTTAATTCTATCTTCCTTTTACTCGGAAGAAAGGAAGATTATTAATTTACCAATTCCTTCCCGATGGGAATCAAAAAGAGGCGATGTTAAAATTGGAAGGATAGTAAAAAAAAATCGGAGAAAATATAATTATTATCTTAATCGGAAGGATTTAGAAAGACATATGTTTATTTGTGGTTTTACTGGAGCTGGAAAAAGCAATTTCGTACAAAATTTCATATTGAATTTTAAGAGAAAGGAAGATATTCCTTTTTTCTTAGTAGAATTTAAAGGAGAATATAAGTTTTTAAAAAAAAGAATAAATAACATTCTACTGTTATCCCCTGGTGAAAATTTTTCTATAAATATCTTTAATCCTGAATTAGCAAGTCCTATTATTCATTCAGAGAGATTATTTGAAATCTTTAAGAGCTCGCATTTAATTGAATCAAATGCAGAATATTCTCCTCAAATGGAAAAAGTATTGGTAGACATTTTAAAAAGTGCTTGTACTCACGAAAAAATGAGAAGTTGGAAAGGTTTCTATCAACTTTGTGATAAATACTTAACTAAATACCAATCACAAATACCCCAATTAAAACAAACAATAATAAGTATTAAAAATAGAATAAGAAGATTTTCAGCAGGACCATTAAAAAAAGTTTTTTGCACTAATTTTTCCATTTCAATTCAGGAAATTTTAAGTAGGGATTGCATATTAGATTTAAGTTCAATAATTCGTCTTGGTGGAGATAAGGAAGATGCGTTTTTCTTTTTAAATGTTTTCTTAAAATATTTATGGGATTATAATTTAAGTGCTGGTGCGTACCAAGGGATTAAACATATTAGTATAATCGAGGATGCTCAATACTTCATACCAAAAAATTTAGTAAAAAGAAGTAAAATTAGTACCTACTTAGAAGATATCGCATTATTACAAAGGGGTACAGGAGAATGCTTAATCTGTATTGCTACAAGACCTGATGTCAGCGAAGAAATTTTAGCTAATTCAGGGATTGTTGTAAGTTTTAAAAACCATTATGAGAAGGAAATATTAGGTGAATTACTTGGGTTAAATAAAAAGAACTTTTATTTCTTATCTAATCTAAAAGAAGGACAATGTGTTATCAGAGTCAATTCGATCAAAGATCCTTTTGTTTTGCAAATCCCTTTTGTAAAAAACAAAATTATTGATAAAAAAAGAAGCTGGAATAGTTCCGTATTCGTTTTAAAATTAAAAGCACTTAATAGAGTAATAAAAAACTCAGGAAAATCGCTCTCAGAAAGATTAGAAAAAACTCTTTTTAAAATTAACAGAAAATCTCAAGGGAGAATAAAAAAGAGTTTCTCAAAACCTAAAAAAAATAATTTAGTTGGCTTTAAAATGGAGTCTTCGAAAGAAATAATAGAAAAAAAGAATCTGGATAAGAAGGATTCATGTTTAAAGGGAGTTAAAATAGTAATAAATAATCTAAAAGAGCGAATACATAAAGCAAAGAATTTTTATACTAAGGAAAACTTTGGCAGATGCAAACTAGAGTGCCAAAAAATAATAGAGGATCTTTTAATTCAAATCGCGCATCGATTAAATTATAAATTCTCTTCTATCTCAGAATTTCTTTCTGATATCGAAAATGATAACTTAGTAGAAAAGTTCTCAATCCACACAGATTTAAAAAAAGTATCGGAAATTATAAAACATACCGATATAAATAGAAGTGTTCCAAAGGAAGATGCAAAATTACTCTTAAAATACACAATAAAAATTTTTCTGAAATTAAATGAATCGAAAAAAATAATTAAATTGAAACAGAATAAATATTCCGATGCCTATTTGCATTATCTAAAAAAAGTTGAGGGGAATTACTCTGATTTTCGAATAAAAAAGGATATCAAGGAAGTTCAAATCTCTATTGACGAGGAGGACTTTTTTACTTTAAAAAAATATATAGATGAATTACTTAACTTAGAAGTTAAGCGCCTAAGTTAATAGAGAATTGATTCTAACATTGTATTTGTTTATTGTAGCAGTTTGCATTTTTTCTCATTAACAGACTTTAAATTATTTTGTAGTTTAAATTAAAAATAAATGAATTGAAATTTTTTCGAATGTAATTTGAGATTTATTGATAGGTGGAAGATTTGCTGATTGGAGTGGTAGGGAAACTAATTTAGGAAAATATAGAAAACTTCTTTAAATTAGCCCTAAACCATCCTCCGGTAAAAGTACATTTTTAAATGCTGCTTGTTTAACGCAAGCTAAAGTCGGAGATTATCCCTTTACAACGATAGAACCAAATAAGGGAATTGGATATGTTAAAAAACAATGTATATGCGAAAGCTTAGTGGTGAGTGATAATCCTAAGAACTCTCAATGTATAAAGGGATTTAGGTTTATTCCAATAAAGTTGTTAGATGTCGCTGGTTTAGTACCGGGAGCTCACGAAGGTAAAGGTCTAGGTAATAAATTTTTAAGTGAATTAGTTAGAGCTGATGTATTATTACATATTATTGATATAACAGGCTCCTTGGATAAGAATGGCAATAAAGTAGAACCAGGAAGCCAAGATCCTTACGAGGATGTCATTTTTTTAGAGAATGAAATTAATTTGTGGTTTAAAGGAATTATCGAAAGAGAAGATTGGACAAAATTTACAAAAACAATAAAAAAAGGAAAAGGTGAAATTATTGATGCGTTATATCAAAGATTATCAGGATTATCGGTTAAAAAAGAACATATAGAGCACGCTATTAAACTATCCAAATTAACTGAAAAACACATTCTTGATTGGGACGACGAGGATATATTATTATTTTCAAAACATTTAAGAGAAATTTCAAAACCAATAATTATAGTTGCTAATAAAATCGATAAAGAAATAGGACTAGATTTGTATAAACAATTGAAGAGTCGATACGACAAAAAAATTATTGCGTGTAGTGCTTTGGCGGAATATTTTCTTCGGAAGTACAATGAAGAAGGGATAATTGAATACATACCTGGGGACTCAGATTTTAAAATCTTGCAAAAGGAGAAATTAAGTTCTAATGAAATAGAAACGCTAAAAAAAATCAAACTCAAGTTACTTAAAGACTTTGGGGGTACAGGGATTCAAGAAGTTCTTAATTACGCAGTTTTTACGATTTTAAGTCAAATTTCGGTTTATCCCGTCTCAAACTTAAATACCTTAGCAGATAAGGATGGAAATGTCCTTCCTGATGTATTTTTAATCCCACAAGGAACAAAGTTGCGCGACTTCATAGAAGAGAAAATCCATACAGATTTAGCTAAACACTTTATATATGGTATGGAAGCAAGAAACAAAATTAAATTAGGAGAAAATTATATTTTGAAAGATAACGATGTAATCAAAATTTTTTCTGCAAAATAGCTTCACATGTTATTCGGAACGAGAAGTTAATGCTACATAAATTAAAATTAAAATTAATAAGATAACTCCAAGAAGGTTTATTATAAATTTATATGTGTCTAAAGTGATTCCGGGTATTTGTGCCAGTATATTTAATATGCTCATCCCAAATTCTTTAATTTCTTTATATTTCTAATAAAAGATTTTATTAAAAACTTTCTTTTTTGTGTGAAGTTTAAATATTTCTGTTTAGATCCATGAAATATAAGATTATGATATCGTTTTAGTTAGAGTAACGATGAAAAATAAAGATATGTTAAACATCAGTATAAATTATGATAGAGTTTTTGAAGTTTTAGATCGCATCTTTACGATCGAACTTAAAAAAATTAAAATTATTATTGGAACTGAAGAGGGATTAATTTTTTTTACAAATATAGAACATGGAGAGAAATTAGTAGCTTCTTTTAAGAAAATTTTTGACATATTATATTCAGTGGGACATAAACACATATCACTATTTAAAAAAATTATAGTTCAGTCTAACGAGAAATATTTAACTTTAATTCCCATGAATATTGATTTTGATAATTTTATTGTCTGGATTGAATTTCCGAAAGGTTATTCGAGTAAAAAATGCATGTTGAAAACAGAAAGTATTATAAGAAGAATTAAAAAAATATTTGCATACAAGGATATGGACCTGGGGGGAATTGAACCCCCGACCTCTTGAATGCAAGTCAAGCTTAAAATTGGGTGCGAGACCGAACCCAATGATCTTCCGCTGATCTACAGGCCCCTTATTGATATAGTTTAATTTAAAACAATAATTATTGCTTTATTATGGTTTAAATAAAGCTTACTTTTAAATTTAAGATATAAAAAAAGTAAAAAAGGAGGTGATCCAGCCGCAGGTTCCCCTACGGCTACCTTGTTACGACTTCTCCCTCCTCGCGTACCAAAAACTCGATATAACCCAAAGGACTAAACCTCATTTTTGACACACTCGGATGGAGCGACGGGCGGTGTGTGCAAGGAGCAGAGACGTATTCACCGTGCGATGATGACACACGATTACTAGGGATTCCACGTTCA
>SMTZ1_10003325_pt1 | contig 16206 bp, 15 predicted proteins | sample DeeMarSWOR136_30_FD_25667 | JGI IMG/M metagenome (IMG submission 25667)
AGTACTCGAAGTAATCAACGTAAATTCCGTAATCGTCGCTGTTGATTGTGTTGTTGTTAAAGAGGATGTCTCCCACCGTAAAAGAAGAATTGTCATTCATGTAGTAGCCAAAATCATAGAATTCATAGACATATATTCCTTCATAGGTGCTGTTGATTATGTTTCTGCAGAACTCTATGTTATTCATTATGAAGGACGAGTTACCATACATGTCCTCTCCGAAATACTCGAAGTATTCAACGTATATTCCCTCCTCGCCGCTGGTGATGATGTTGTCGTTAAAGAGGATGCTTCCCATAGTAGAAAATGAATCATCATCCCTGTCGTAGCCAAAATCATAGAATTCGTAAACATATATTCCATCATAAGTGCTATTGATCACGTTCCTGCAAAATTCAATGTTGCCCATCACCCATAGCGACGAGCCATACAGGTCCTCTCCGAAGTAATCGAAATAGTCAACGTATATTCCCTCGTAGCCACTGTTAATGATGTTATCGTTGAACTGTATGTTGCCCATAGTAAAGGATGAATTGTCGTACATGAAGTAGCCAATCTCGTCGAATTCATAGACGTATATTCCCTCGTCGCCGCTGGTGATGATGTTGTTGTTTACAACGAAGTCTCCAATAGTGAAGGAAGAATTATTGTACATATTGTAGCCAAAATATCCAATGTCGTCAAGATATATTCCTTCATCACCAGAAGTTATTGTGTTGTTGTTAAACTCTACGTTGCCCATTGTGAATGAAGAAGTGTCATACATGTAATTCCCTATATCATAGAAATCATTTAGGTAGATTCCCTCATAGTCGCTGTAAATAGTGTTATTATTTACACGAAAATCTCCTATTTCAACCAACGAAGTTCCAGACATGTTGTATCCAACATCATCTACATAGATATAGATGCCTGAAGAGGTTGCGTTTATCGTATTGTCAGCAAAAACGATGTCTCCTATAATGACTGACGTGTCAATCAGATCCTCAATGTCCCGCAATTCAAAGTATAAACCATCGGAAGAATTCCTTATGTCAAAGCCCTCTACGGTAACGCCATATGCTCCAACGCCACTTGAGGTTACGTTTATTCCTACCCCGCTCATCCCATCAATAACTGGCTTAAGCGGATCACCCTGTAAGGTTATGCTCTTGTTTAAGACAACATTCTCATTATAGGTTCCATTAAAGACATAAACCGTGTCACCTTCACTCGCTGCATTTATCCCATCTTGGATATACTGGTAGGGATTCGTAATTGTCCCATCCCATGGACCGGTAGTGTTATCATCATCAACATAGATAGTTACTTGAGCTGCCACCATGGATATATTTCCGCTGAAAACCGTTATCCAGATAGCTCCAAAGAACAGCATCACTATTCCTGTTGCAAAGATTTTTCTGAACAAACCATTTCTCATTTTTTTCCTCTCTAAATCTGAACTCTACGAAGTAGCATCTATTCCCTAATAAATTTTCATAGCTCACGAGCGAAAAAAAGGGATATGGTTTCCTTACTGCGTTTCAAGCTATACTTTGCGCGCGCTACGAGGCTTTGTGTCTGCGATGAAAATTTCTCTCCCTAACTATCCGCTTACTTCAATTACCACGTCAAAGCTAAATGATGTTATATCTAAAATCTCTGGTGCCACTGATAAAATCAGCGCAACAGATGCTATATCGCCAACTACAACAAGCTGGCCTGGGTAGTCGCTATTAAGATTTATACAGCTCTCAGCTTCAGGCGACGACCAGTTAGCAGCCCATATTAAAAAAGCAAATTCTGAGTTTCCCTCATTTCTTAAATAAACCAAAACAGTTTTGTTTTCGCTAGGTTCAATGATACCCCAATCAATGCCTTCCACCGGACTTGAACAATTAACATCCCAGTAAACACCAACATTGATTGATTTCACAATGGCGGTGTTCCTAAAGACCACAAGTTGTGGGCTTACAGTGCTTGCTATCAAGAATGCATTCACTATCAAAAACATAATGAACAACTTGAATATCGGAGGCAGAGCTGATAAAATCTCTTTAACAGCATGCGGCGAATATCCGCGAGGCAATCTTTCTCCCAAAAATAAGACTTGTGCTAATCAAATTAATATGCTTTGTCATAAGCCGTTCTTTCAACTTTCTGAGGCTTTGACTATAGAAGTTTTTCACTTGTAAATACACACATCGAAGTATACTCTTTACACTTGAAGAACTGCCAGCCCTTCAGAAACGAGCCAACGCACGCGGAAATCATTTAAGTAAGCATTCCCACGTTTAGTGTAAGAGGAAGGGGGCGAGGAGATATAAACAGGCAAAGAGCTGTCTCCACAGTATCCGTTGCAGCACTGATAGTAATCATGAGTTTTCTGACAATACTGCGACCGTATAGCGTTATTCGAAATGTTTCTGCAGTTGAAACAATTAACGTTGGAGTTTATTGGAACAATGAATGCTCAGAAGCAGTAACCTTTATCGACTGGGAAACTCTTTCTCCAGGATCACACAAAACTGTCGGAGTCTTCATACGAAATGAAAACGTAAGTCCAATATGGTTTCTTTTTGTGAAGACAGAAAATTGGAATCCCCCTGATGCTTCCAACAATATGAAATTGTCTCTTGGTTTTACTGGAGAACAGATTAATCCAAACAAGGTGGTGCAAGCTACTCTTACACTGTACGTTTCTGAAAAAATAGCAGGTATCGAATATTTTGAATTCAACATAGTTATCTATGCATCCCAATATATAGCAGGAGACGTGGACCATGATGGAGATGTTGACCCACGCGACTTTGCTTTTTTTGGGTATACCTACGGTTCAACGCCAAGTAATATCAAATGGAACCCAGATGCCGACTTCGACTTTTCTGAAAAAGTTGACGTATATGACTTCGTGTTGCTTTTGACAAACTTCGGAAAACACACGTACTAATCTTTTCGAACATAAATGTATTCCCTCAACATCTGTTTGAAGCATTTTTGTCAAGTCTATCAGTACATATTATCTAAGGGGGAAATTACCATTCTTACACCTACACTTCAGCATATCATTCTTTTGTGTCTGCCTACATGATTACGTTTCATATCCAGCACAAAACAAAAAGATTATTTAAACGACAGCATTCCTCTGTTTGAGAAAAAAAATGTTTGCTGTAGGTCATCTGTCACTTGGCTACCTATTCGCCAAGGGTTCCGCTAAGCTTCTGAAACAAGAAATCAACCTTCCGCTTTTGTTCCTCCTTTCGTTGATACCTGATATAGATATAATTATCCCTGGAGTGGAACATCGAACTATAACCCATTCAGTAATAGTATCGATTATCGTGTTTCTTCCCTTCTTTATGCTCTATAAAACCAAGGCAGTGCCTTACTTCATTGCACTAGCGCAACACAGTCTAGTTGGCGACTTTATAACAGGCGGCGCATACGCAGAAGGGACTCAACTCTTCTGGCCAGTAACTTCAACTACATACGGCTTGCCAATCAGCGTCTTAAGCAGTACCAACATCATCCTAGAGTGGAGCAGCTTCCTAGTTGCAATGACAGTAATGCTAAAAACAAGAGATCTACGGAAACTACTAAAACCCCAAAAGCTGACCTTGTCTATTTTTTTGCCAACCTTAACAGTTTTGCTTCCCTCATTTCTACACTTCCCCCTCTCAGTTCCCTTAGAACTCATAATTCCCCACCTTGTGTATCTCATTCTCTTTTCACTATCCATCGCAAACTTTTTCAAACTAGTCCTCCCACGTAATCATTAGAGCACAAATCTCCTCAGCTATTCTGCAACCAAATCACTGCGGCTGAGGCAGTCCTATTGTAGACTGGGATATATCTGAATCATGAAATTATTCCTAAACTAGTACTCTTGAAAAATATGTCAAACGTAAGGTATGTTTAGATTTTACACTCTATCTTGATATCACTAATGTTCTTCTTACAAGTTCAACATACCCACCCTCAGTTATTTTCACCCTGTATAGGTGCTAGACCCACACTAGGTAGAGTATTTGGTTAGAAGAATGATCCATAAAGTTTAAATTGACTAATTAAATGTAGCTAGTCATTAAATATAATTATGACGGAGAAAAGTGAGTGACGATCTTCTCCACTGCTCATTTTATACTCAACTCTCTAGCCATCCACTTTCAAGTTTCAGTAATTTCCTTTATTATTTCTACACTCAATGATTATGTTATCTTTGTTCCAATGCTGCTTTTTGGCTTCTTAGCGGAGTACATTGATGGTGCATTAGGAATGGGCTTCGGAGTCACCTCATCCTCACTAATCCTAGCAATAGGAGTAGCCCCAGCAATAGTTTCAGCCTCAGTACATACAGCCAAAGTATTCACAACCTTTTTTGCAAGCATTTCTCACTGGAAATTTGGCAACATCAGAAAAGACATCGCAGTTCCCCTCATAACCCCAGGAATTATAGGTGGAATAATAGGAGCAGTCTTAATCTCCTATACTCCAAGCCAAGCAACAAAACCAGTGATAGCTCTATTTCTGTTTCTTGTAGGCTTCATAATATTTTTGAGATATCTTGTCAGAAAAAACGTTCTTGTTGTAGAGAAACCTATATCAAAAAGTGGTTTGACAGCCTTGGGGTTCGTAGCCGCTTTTTGTGACGCGGCTGCTGGAGGAGGATGGGGCCCCATCGCAACTCCTTCATTGATGATGACAAACAAAAGCGAACCTCGAAAAGTTATAGGATCGGTAGACGCATCTGAATTCTTCATAGCCATTACACAAACAATAACCTTCCTTATAATACTTGGTCCTGAAACCTTTCAATGGTCATGGATACTTGCTTTACTTATAGGAGGAGCGGTTGCAGCGCCTTTGGCCGCATATACTTGCAAAAAGGTGCCTTCTCGTTGGCTTGGCCTTCTAATAGGAGTCATCTTGATAGTGTCGAATCTAATAACACTCTTGAAAATAGTTGGGATAGTGAACTAGTATGTCGTCTATAAGTATGAAAGTCTTTAAATGTGAGAGGTGCATATCAGTAATTAAATGTAATTAAGAGGAAACTAGCATGACGAAGAAGAAAGAACACGAGAGAAAGAAATTCACCACTGTCTCCATTCCATCACCTCTTTTCAAGAAAGTTGAAGAAAGAATCAAAGACACAGGTTTCACTTCAGTTTCAAGCTATGTTGCTTATGTCTTGCGAGAAATAATGGCTGAAGAAGAAGATGAAGAACCGTTCAGCGAAGAAGATAAGGAAAGAGTCAAGGAAAGATTGAGAGCATTAGGCTACATAGACTAGAGAGAAGAGTTCGATGTCAAAGCCTCACGGCGGCAAACTAATAAACAGGGTCCTAAAAGAGCGAGAAAAGAAAAAAGCGTTAGAAACAGCTGAAAGCTTAGAGAAAATCGAAGTCTCAGACGCAGTCGCAAGCGACGTCGAAAACATCGCTAAAGGAGTTTTTAGCCCCCTTGAAGGTTTTATGAACCAAGAAGAACTTGAAGCCATATTGCACTTGAAACGCCTTCCAAACGACTTAGCGTGGACAATTCCCATACTGCTTGATGTTTCAAAAAGCAAAGCTAAGAGACTTGATGAAGGTGACGAGTTAGCATTGTATTTTAACGGCAAGCCTTTGGCGCTTATGCACCTTGAGGAGAAATATACTTTTGAGAAGGATAAATTGGCAAACTACACTTTTGGTACACTAGATTTGGCTCATCCTGGAGTGGTAATGACTAAAGGTATGGAAGATGTTTTTCTCAGCGGCAAAATAAGCTTGATCAATGAACCTCAAGGACTTTATGATCAATACAAGTTAGAGCCTCTGGAAACGAGAGTTTTATTCGAAGAGAAGGGTTGGAAGACTGTTGTGGGGTTTCAGACGCGGAATCCGCCGCATCTTGGACATGAGTATGTGCAGAAAACTGCTCTTGCTTTTGTTGACGGCGTTTTCATAAATCCTGTTATTGGTAAGAAAAAGAAGGGTGATTTCAAAGACGATGTAATTCTTGAAGCCTATAATGCTTTGATGAAAAACTATTACCTTAAAGAGTCAGTGGTAATGTCTATTCTGCCCTTTGAAATGCGTTATGCAGGTCCGAGAGAAGCCATCTTTCACGCTATTGTTAGGAAAAACTTTGGGTGTACCCACTTTATTGTCGGCAGAGATCACGCAGGAGTGGGAAATTTTTATGGTCCTTATGATGCTCAAAAAATCTTTGACGAGTTTCCAGATCTCGGCATTTATCCATTGTTTTTTAAATCTTTTTTCTACTGTAGACGATGTGGCGCCGTTACTAACGAGAAAGCTTGTCCTCATAGTGAAAAAGAGTACATTAACTTTAGTGGGACAAAGATACGGGAAATGCTTTCCAATGGGCAGATTCCGCCGAAGGAGTTGATGCGCCCTGAAGTTGCTGAATTAATAGTGAAATATGCAAATCCATTTGTTAAATAGGAGTGCCAGATACATGAAAGATAAACGAGTTTTGGTGGTCGGCTTGGATTGTGCTCCACCTGAACTGCTTTTCGACCACTTTGCAGATAAGTTACCAAACATAAAAAGAATGCTTGATGACGGGGTATATGGAAAGATGGAAAGCGCCCATCCACCTATAACGATTCCCGCTTGGATGGTGATGGCGACAAGCAAAAACGCAGGAAAGCTTGGAGTTTATGGCTTTCGCCACCGTAAACCTGGAACCTACGATGATATCTGGCTTGCCAACTCCCATTCGATCAAAGAAAAGACTGTTTGGGACATTTTAGGGGGCCATGGCAAGAAAGTAGTAGTTGTAGGTGTTCCACCAACATATCCTCCCAAGCCAGTTAATGGGTCCCTTATATCTTGTTTCATGACCCCTGGCGGTGATAAAGACTATACTTATCCGCGAGGGCTTAAGCATGAAATAGAGGAATTGGTTGGTGAGTATCTCTTTGACGCTGTGTTTAGAACAGATGAGAAAGACAAGTTGCTGAAGCAGCTTTATGAAATGACAAAGCAACACTTCACAGTTTTGAGATATCTCGCCAAAACCAAGCCTTGGCAATTCTTCATGTTTGTTGAGATAGGCGTAGATAGAGTGCATCATGCGTTCTGGAAATTCTTTGACAAAGAACACCACCTGTACACGCCTAACAACAAGTATGAACACGTTATCCTAGACTACTATAAGCTGATTGATAACGAAATTGGCGAACTGTTGAAACTTACTGATGATGACACCTCGGTGATTATTGTTTCGGATCATGGCGCAAAACGGATGAAAGGTGCCTTCTGTGTTAACCAGTGGCTAATTGAAAAAGGATATCTGAAACTCAAAGAAACGCCGCCGAGAGGGACGTCGCTTACAAATGCAGAAGTTGACTGGTCTAAAACCAAAGCTTGGGGGTGGGGTGGTTATCATGCAAGAATGTTCTTTAACATAAAGGGAAGGGACCCTCAGGGAGTAATAGAGCCTAAGAATTATGAGAATTTCAGAGACCGGATAGTAGGCGACTTAAAAGACATTAGGGGGCCTAAAGGGGAAAAGTGGAACACAAAGGTTTACACTCCTGAGGAAATTTACCCAAATGGCATAGAAGATTACCCAGATCTTACAGTTTATTTTGATGACCTTAGTTGGCGTTCAGCCGGAACTCTGGGCTACGACTCGTATTATCTGCCCGAAAACGATAAGGGTCCTGATGATGCTGTGCACTCACATTATGGAGTTTTCTTATATTACGATCCAAAGCAGAATTTGGGTGGCAAAGAAATAAAAGACATAAGCTTGTTGGATTTTGCTCCAACTGTGCTGAAAGTCATGAGAATTCCAGTTCCTGAAGACATGGAAGGAAGAATTGTTGAAGAGGTGATGTGAATGAATCAAGAAGAAGATCAAGGGTTTGTAGTTTGGTTGACAGGATTGCCTGGTTCAGGGAAGACAACGATTGCACAAAGACTGCTAAATGAATTGAAGGGGAGGAACCTTAAGGTGGAGTTGTTTGATGGTGACGATGTGAGAAGAAACCTTAGTAAGGGACTGGGCTTCAGCAAAGAGGAGAGAGATACTCACAACAAAAGGATAATTTACGTTAGCAAGCTTCTGACACGAAATGGTGTGAACGTTATTGTGTCTCTAATCTCACCCTACAGAAGCACCAGAGCCTACGCAAGAGAAAACCTGCCAAAATTTGTCGAAATTTACCTAAAATGCTCCATCAAAGAGTGCATTAAACGGGATCCAAAGGGGCTTTACAAGAAAGCCTTAGCTGGAGAGATAACTAACATGACAGGAATTCAAGATCCTTACGAGGAGCCTTTGAACCCTGAAGTGCCACTGGATACACAACACGATTCCTCACGACACAACGTAGCAAAGATTATCAAGAAACTTGAGGAACTCAACTACATTAAATCTTGAAAAAACTCCTGAAAACCGCACATCTTGTCTCCAGCAACTGTGGGAAGCTGACAACGTTTGGAAAAATGGGCAGCAATCATAAAACAATCCGAAACAATATTATCCCATGTCTTCAAAGAAAATTCTGTCTTCTTACTTTTTCACGACGACGCTGATGGATGCTGCGCCGCTGCAATCCTCCTCAACTTGATTTCTAAGCAAACTGCGTACACTCTTCTCGATTTTGCTTCACCAGAAAAGCATTCAGTTGAGTTGACGCCAGGACTTCTAAATAAAATTCATAGAAAAAAACCAAAATTCATAATTTCGGTTGATCTCGCTCTTACAAGTTCAGTAGAGAAGATTAAGACACTTCTTAGCTTTCTTGGCGCACGCATGCTGATATATGACCATCACGTTCAGTCAAAATCTATTAGGTGGCCTGAAAGATGCATTCACATAAACCCGTTCAAATTTAATCTTGGAAACATTCCAGCATCCTATTACTCCTATCTACTATACAAGCATTATACCAAGGAAAATGATGCGTGCTGGGTAGGAGCTGTCGGTGCAGTTGCAGATTATCGAGCTGAAGAATGCCGAGGTTTGCTAGAGGAAGTGAGTCATCGTTATCCTTCTTTTTATCCCTTTAAAACTTTCGATCAGCCAACTGCACTTCGCTCTCCCTTAATGGCTATGGCGTATCTTGTAAACGCTGGTTACCAACACTCAGACCATTCCGGAGCCCAAGTAGCGGTTGAAGCATTAAATGAAGCGTTGCAACTGGGAGACCCAACAGTATTGTTGGAAGGCAAAACAGAAAAAGCTGCCATGCTCCAGAGGTTTTTAAGAGAAGTTAACAAAGAACTAAGAAAAAGTTTAGCCCAATTTAACTCTAAAGCCGAGTTTCACTTAGACTCCCGAATAGCATTTTACTCGATAAAACCAAAATTCAACATCACCAGCCAAATAGCCACGCAACTGCAACACAGCAACCCAAAAGCAATAATCGCTGTCATTTCACCTGAAACGCAAAAAACTACAAAAGTGTCTTTGCGAAGAGGAGGCATGATGAAAACTGACCTAGCTGCTCTAGCAGAATCAACGACTTCGGGACTGTTTCAAGCGTCTGGCGGAGGACACCAAGAAGCAGCTGGCTGCGTTCTACGAAATGAGGATGTTGATCTATGGAAGAAAAACGCTCTAGAACACATTCGAAGAGTTAAATCATAGAATTCTAGCTTATACATCATCTGCTGCGTCTTTTTTTGTACAACTTTGCCAAAGACGCTGCGGCAAGGATTACTGCAAAAAGCACAACATTCAAGCTTGTCCAAGTACAAAGTAGAACGGATCTTATAGAAATAGAGTGGCCTCCAACAATAATAGGTTTCTCCAGATATTTGTAATGAGCCGTAGCTATACGAGGCTCATCAATTATTACAAAAATTCCCTTAACCCCGGTCTGCTGCGGATCGCCATCAATATCCCAGTACAAGAAGTCATAACTTGCCAAAACAGGCGCTAAAAGAGAAGTGGTACTAGACTGGTAAAACCAACCCTCACCTGCAATTGAGGTGATGCCAGAAGGCTCAGTTCTAACAATCAGATAGTATTGAGTATTCCAGTTCGCAATGGCTGTTTTCGCATTATCCATCAAGATTAGATCGCTTTCCACATAATTTATCCCTGACGCATCTCCACTCCAAGAATAGAACACTCGCCGCGTTTGATTTCCATGCTCTACCAAGCTAGTGTCTAACCCAGCGTACACAGTCACGCTACTGTCATACCAGCCCTCCCCGTTTGGCAAGCCATAAGGAGACAGAACAGTCAGATAATATTGAGTATTGTAGTACCCAGTTACGTTGCCAGAAGCGGAAACAATTAAGGAATCGTCTTTCAACGTTGACAATCCAGTTGTGTCTATCCAAATAAACCGTTTAGTCTTGGGCGTAATCACCAATGGAGATTGAAATGCAAATACATGGATTGACTCAGCATCCCACAGAAACGAAATCGGCAACTCTGCTAATCCATAATTTACTCCATCAACAACAAGCACGCTACCTACAAAATCTGGTCCTACACCAAATTGATCAAATGTAATTTGATAAGTATGAGGTATAGTAACAGTAACACTCGTTGCGCTTTTGCAAATATTATCACCCACATCGCTTTCACCAGGTACTACGGATACAGTCGTATTAATGAAATAAGTTCCTATAAGAGCATCTGTTGTATTCCAAAGAAAGCTGAGCGTCACATTTTTGGCTCGGATCAAATCTGCTACAGCCTTTGTTTCGAGAAGCGTTTCATTATAATAACAACTTACAGTAAACGATTCAGATTCCGTGCCTTCATTCTCCACCACAACTTCTATCGTCACAATCTCTCCCTGCTTAACTATCATTGGCGAGGGAGTTTGACTTAGTATGGCAACATCATGCACTACGACTTTGATTATCGACGGAGAGACGCAGATATTGTTTATTTCATTGCTTTCATTGATTTCATAGCTTGAATCAGCTTCGGTCGTTATTGAATACGTCCTAGGAGGTATGCTAGCAGTACTCCATGAAAACGAGATAGTAGTTTGATTGCCAGATGCCAAGCTGCAAACGCGAATAACATCGATCGCGTTACCGTCATAATAACATGTGACGTTGAAGGTTTCAGAGATGTTACCAAAGTTTTTAACCACTACGTCGATTGAAGCATTATCGCCTTGGTTAACAACACTGGTTGAAGGAATCTGGCTCATTGCAGCTACATCACGTACTATTGGAACTACTGTGGTGTCATGATCACCACGATCCGAGACAGGAGTGCCACTAATTGTGTCAGTTCCCGAAGCTACAATGTCTTCTTTATGATTTAAGTATACTGAGCCTAGAGAAGTTGGTGTCGTCTCTACTCTGAAAGTTAATGTAGCATTTGCTCCAGAAGTCAGAGTTCCAACATCCCACTCAATTCTTGGAGGCGGAAGCGCAATTATAAAACCTTGACTTGGTGTTCCCAAACTTACGAAGACTACATCAGAAGAGATTGTTTCATTTACTTTGATGTCGGATACATTACTACCTCCAATGTTCCTTACGATGATTGTCAATTCATAGACTGTTGACAAACCAACGACAGGTGGATCTTCGCCACTTATGACAGCGGTTCCGCATTTATCCACTAAGAGTTTTCCGCACGCACGCACGCTTCTTGGCACTTGCCACAACATAAAAAAAACAAGTATTAAGACTACTAAAGAAAACAGAATAGCTAAGAGAGATCGCATTCCAATGCGCAGATTGTTTTTCTCCTTTTTTGCTCAGCAAACATCCAATCTCGGCATTACTAAAAGCTCTTCTGGAAAATACTTCTATAGATTTATTCTATTTTGAATATGCAGGCGACAAATGCACACGAGCAAAACCACAAAGATGTCTTTGCGAGAGCGGAATTTTTATTATAGAAGAATTTTTGCACGCGCGTAAGCACAATCGACGGTTTTTCGCATTTTTCTTGTGCACATCTGTCGATTGCTAGTGGTAACTATATGTCATTGGAAGACGCTGAGAGACCTATTTAGATTAGCAGCAAAAAAAGGAAAAATGGACTTGAAATTTTCAGAAATGTTATTCGATGCCAATTATGGTTATGTCGAAGCTGAAGCTGTCGATGTCGCTGATGCTTGATGAGACTGATAAAGTTAAGACAGTTTCCAGAACTGAATCGGCGTTAACTTGGCTGCCTTCGCGGTCCCAGTTCAATGTTATGTATGTTGAGGCGGAAGAAGGGTTCCAACTGTCGGTTGTCATGTTTAACGTCATGGGAATAGTTCCTTCGTTTTGAATGTAGATCGTGACATTTTGATTTGAACCAGGTTCTATGTAGCCCCAGTCGATAGTTGATATTTCATTGATACATGCGTTTTCCCAATAGACACCCACTCCTATGGAGTTGACGTTGCCTTGATTATTAATCGTTTTACTTCCGAATAGCAATCCAGAAGTTAGGATCACAGTCGTGACTGCCATGATCATGGCAGCCAGGAGGATTGTTGCAGAAAATCTTTGGTTGAACATTCTTCTGAACCAAGCGTGTATGGTATATTGAGTCTTAATAAACATTTTCGTAGAGACGTCGCACACAAATACACCAACAACACCATACAATTACTGAAAAAAAGAACACTTATCCTTCCTGAACCAAACGAATTGTTCTACTCAACACGCAAACTTTCAAGGCTTCCTCGTCGGCATCAAATTGAAATGTGCGCACTAAAATATGTCGTCATGCGTAATATGGAATCTTGCGAAACACTCCTTTTAACACGCCTTGCTCGTGAATGTTATAGAAAGCATTTCTAGACAAGGTGTATAGATTGATAAACTGGGATAACCCGCGGAAACGTAGAGACCGATTGTTTATTATTGCTGAAATTCTCGACATCGCCAGAGACGGAGCGTTGAAAACTCAGATAATGTATAGGGCAAACTTGAGTTTTTCTCAATTGAACACATACATCAAATTGTTGTTGGAATTACAACTGCTTGAAATCACAGAAGAAAACAGAAAGACTAATTATAAAACAACGAAAAAAGGTTTTGAATACATGCAGAGCTATAAAGAAGTCATTGAAATATTAAACAACAATTCCACCAACAACAATGGCCCACGCATTAAGGGTGGCCCAACAATATACTGGATAAAGAAACCTTAGTGATGAAGTTCGCTCAGCGCATCTTTTTTTCTAACACGGCAAAAACAAGAAATAGCCCAGTGAATAGGGCAAGCCAGATGAAAATAGATACACCAAGAATGTTGTATTTGACTATGGAATTGATTGAGTTAAAGAACGAATTTAGAAGGGTGTATAGGTCCATTTTTGTTTCCTCTTCTTCTTTAGAGGAATGTTTGTAGTTTGATTAATTGTTTGTGAAAAGATGGTATTTATTCAAACTCAGAATCAGACTACCTCTGCGCAGTTGTTGCGATCTCTATTTTTTGCAACGGAACTACTTTTGTAGATAAATTTCAATCTTTGTACTTGATGCGCGCGCGCTTAAAATTCGTCAATTAATGCTTTTATGATAAGCCATTAAAAAAAAGGTGATTTATTGAGCTCCTACGATGTTTACTGTTTTTCTTTTCCAGCGGACAGCCAAGACAGCTATTGTGATTACCGATGCTGTGCCAACTAAAAATATAAGCAGTTCAGGGGTTATCAGCGTTGGAAGGATTTCTAATCCTAATGAGGGGTCGTGTTCTAGGGTTTGGTTGCCAAAGTATGGATAGCAAAGGAATAATCTCATGTGGTGACCTGCAGGAATGTAGGAGGCTGTTACATCTACCACTGTAGCGTTTTCACCGTCTCGGAGTATGGCTTTTGGAACGAATTTGAAGAATCCTGCCAAGGTAGTGTTTCCTCTTTCGAAGCGTAGTTTGAAGCGTTCTCTAAGTCTTGCTCGCGCCGTCATCGGTTGTTCTTGCTCAGTCAATGTTTTGTTTTGAATTATGCCCGCTTGTGCTCCTTCAACGTACATGTTTTGAGTCATCGATGAAGCTTCTATGTTTCCGTCTGCAGTTTCTATGTCTTGTTCGGCAAGGTTGATTTTTTCTATTGGTATCGATGCAAGGTTTATCCACAAAGCCAGCCCCGCTTTTTTGACAGGCACGTCTATGCCGTTCTCTGCAAGCTCTGTTAGCAGTGGTTTAATGAGGTCGATGTTCCACGTCCAGTTTCTGACGATGAGATCCATTTTAAGTTCACCTGCACCGACAGAATAAGTGTAAAGATCATCGACGTTTTCTGTTGCAGGAGTGTAGTAGAATCTACATCTTATGATCACATTGTTTTCTGCGAATTTGAGGTTTTGAAACGGCACTTTGATTATGGTGAAGTTGAAGGATAAATATTGTACGTCGCCATGTGTCACTTCTGTTGGACCGGTTAAGTTCCATTGGCAAGCGCTAAAGGGTAAATAAGGACTGTGTAATCCATACCAAAACGCAAGTTGCATCAGTCGTTGCTGTATTCTGTTTCGTATCGCTGCTTGAAGCATGTGTTGTTTTGGACTAAAGTATTTTTCATTTAACATTGCCTGCATATTTAGCTCAGTTGCTTCGTATACACGCTTGTAGTAGGGATAGTCAAAGGTCATGAATTCAATGAGGCCTTTATATTTAACCACATAGATGTTGCTTGTGTCATTTGCGTACCACCACAAAAACATAGGTTTCTTTCCGCCAGATGGGAAGATTATGTTTATCTTGTCGGTTTTGATCCATTGCCACTTGTTGCTGCCGTCTGGACCATAAGGCAAGATTTCCGGTTTTGCCAAAGTCTGCGCAGATGCTGGTTGAGCAATCAACGGAAGCATTAGAGACATCGCTAAAATCGCCAGAACAGTTGTTCCGAATATGTTTTTTCTTCTTTTCAAGGGTTTTTCACCAAAATAAACTTGGAAACGGCTTCTTTTAAGGAAATCGCTTCGAGAAAACTCGAATATCGCCATAGAACAGTTCTAGAAACCTCGAACTTTTATGATAACTGCCCCGTAGCTAACAAAACTGCAGTATTTAGGTAAAGCACCAACAGGCCCATCACGATCGATTTGTCTAGGCGCAGTCCTTTACTGAAGGAATACGCCGAAGACAACAACATCACACTCCAAATTATAAGAACTAAGAGAAAATAGCGGGCTACCTCGTAGGAGAGGAACACGTAGATGTAAGGAAACAAGGCTGCAGGAAAGGACGCAATGCCCAGGCAGACAAACAACTGTAAATCTCCACCAGTCCGCTTGAAGAACAAATAGGTGATCAAATCAGAGAAGAAGAAGAGGCTGATCCAGTTGAAAAGATAAAGTAGCGCTGTTGTTTCGAATTGGTAAGCGGTGAAGGGTGAGTAGAAGAATAGTAATGACTGAGATGAGGCGAAAGCGGAGCCGAGAGCTCCTAAAACCAAAACGATAAGCGAAAGAGGCAGCAGCCTTAAGGGTTGGGTGGTCTTCGCAAAGAGAGGTGACAAGAACAGCCACTTAGCCAAGCGGTGGCTAAAAGTTTCACTTAGCTGCAGCATCGAGGGTATGCTTTTCCCTTTTAACGATTTATAGAGAAGCCGTCCGTGGTCATTTAGTTTGTATTTTCGTTGTTTGTCTTGGGTTAGGTAGTCTGAGAGCATGTCTAGATGGTAGTAGACGGTGCCAACGCCTAGTCCCAGTGTCTGTTTTAGTTCTTTGAATCCTATCTTTTCTTGTTCGCCCAGTATTTCAATTATTTTTCTGCGGGCAGAATCTCGGAGTAACGTGTGGTAGCGGGACTGGTCATCCATCGATAGGCACCGCTGCGTTGTCTTTTAAGATGAACGGCTGTGTTATTTATGGCTTAGTGTGATGCTTCTTTTGTGGAATATTGTTTTTTGGGGAATAGGGCTTTATTCCTAGCTCTGTCGTAGTTTTTGTTGAAGGGAGAAAGGTGGCGGTTTCGAAGCCGAAAACCAGTGGAATGACTAGTCGGCTCTGTTACTTATTGTTGGTGCTGCCTTTCGTTTTAGCCTTGGTTTCGTGGTGGGGGTTTCCTGTTTTGGCGCAGTGGTTGTCGGTGAGTGTTTTTGGGTATGAGCCTATGCTTAGGCCTGCGGGTTGGTTGTGGTATGTTGCTGTTGTGTTGTTTTATTCGTGGTTTACTTTCTTAGCCATCGGCGTTGGGGGGCTGTTAGTAGTGGGTGCTTGGTTGTCGCGGCGTAGAGCGAAGCGGGGGAGGATGGGTTTTTATCCAATGGTTTCGTTTGTGGTGCCTGCTTTTAATGAGGAGAGGAGGCTGCCACGGTGTATTGCCAGTCTGTTTCGT
>SMTZ1_10003326_pt1 | contig 16203 bp, 12 predicted proteins | sample DeeMarSWOR136_30_FD_25667 | JGI IMG/M metagenome (IMG submission 25667)
AAGGATTTAAGATTTAATAATATGAAATCTAATCCATCAACTATTACTGAAAATTTTCCTAAATCTTTTGTCTTATCTTCAAATTCAATAATAAATTTTCTAGCTACTGAAGGTGGAAATGTACCCATTATCTTTATATAGAGATGAAGCTTTCCAATTTTTTCAATTTTATACATGATCTGATAAATTGATATTTACTTCTATTATTATTAATAATTCATCAATTTGATTTATTTGTTTTATTGTGATATTTCAATAACTCTGACAGATAAGTATTGAAGATAGTGGAGAAATTATACCAAAATACTTTATATACTGGATTTATATTATTTTTATAATTGTTTGAATTTGAAATTAAACTTAAAATTAAAAGATATTTATTATGCCCTCAAAAAAAGTAATAGCTATTATCATGATTTCGGTAATAACAGCTGGAACTTTAATTGCTTTAACCCCAGTGTTCATATATGGATTTGGAGTCAATGCTTTATCATTTGATATGAGTTTAGGGGTTTCAAGGACTACAACACAAATTACTCCTTCCCAAGGTACTTATCAATTTGATGATTTTGGATCTACAAGTTCATTTACTATTAATGTTAAAGCTGTAAAATTAAATCCTTATGAATATTTTTTTAGGCAATGGGAAGGTGAGGTTAAAACCGATGGAAATTCTGCATTTTCTCTATTCAACCAGTATATTGATATGATAATTTATATTAATATATCAACTCCAACTGGTGGATTCTACGAACTTTCGTTTACACTTGAAGATCTAGTAAATATTTTTACCCAAAATACAAACATATTACTAGGTCCTGATGAAATTCGGATTGTAAGTGGAACTTATGAAATCTGGGTAAACATTGTTGTTTCCATAAATATTCCTGATTTAGCTTATAATGAAACATTCGAATCAGGAGTTTTGTATTTTGCTGTAGAAGTAATAATAGAATAAATTTTAATAATTTTTTTTCAATTTAATTTATCTTCAAAAATTCATCAATATAATATTTTCAAAATTGAATAAATTTTATCGTTTTGTTTGCTGTTTTAATAAATTTAATAATATTATTTGAAAAGTAACTTGTTAACTTGTATTATTGCATTTCTATTTTAAGATCGAAGAACTTGCCAAATAGACTTTTTCCGTAGTTCTATATCTTGTCCAATCTTTTTTAGAAGTCTTCCTAAGAGTATTTCTATTGCCACATCCCTCACAAATCAGTTTCATTTCCCAATGAAAATATCCACATTTATTACAAACATATGGATATGTTTTTTTGAATAATCTCCAATCCATTTTAATATTACTACACCTCTCATAAATAACACACAAAATTACATTAATGAATCCATTTATTAAATTTTATAAAAAAAAAAGACTTAAAAATTACTAAATCTAAAATTTTATTCATTTCAACTTACGATCAAAAAGTTATGTTAGGTAATAACTTCAAATTGATTTTTTTAAAAAGATCATGAAATCTTTCTCTAATTGAAAACTTAAAAAAATCATAAATTAATAGTAAGTATTTATAATTATATTAAGACCATGTTTATTTTTAAATTAAAAAATATATTTATAGTATTATGGAAATAAATGAAGATCAGTTGGAAAAGGAGAGATTGGAAAAAGAAAAGCTTGAAAAAGAGAGAATTGAAAAACAAAAAATGGAAAATAAATTATTTCCCAATAACTCACTTTTTATGATTCCTAGTTGGAGTGATTTATTAGGTTATCCTGAGTTAGGAACCTATGTCCATCATCCAGTATCAAAAATAATATCAGATACGGTTATATTTTTAAGCGGTTATGACTATTCAATTGAGACAGCAAAAGGAACAGTTTATTACCTCTTTGGTTTGGGATATTATTTCTTAAAATTTGAATTAGAATCTGGTAAATACATTACTGATAGTAGAATACTAACAGGATTAGTGCTCTCAGATTTTGCTTATGACCACATGGCTACTTCAGTAAATGTAACTTTAGAAGATGATCCAGATGTTATCATAGCAGAAAAAGTGATTAAAGTCCCTATTAATTTGTCTTATAAATCAAAGAATCATTTAACTTTCATAAAGGGTGCATTAATGAGAAATATTTTCATACCATATAAAGATATATTTTTAGAGATGATGGAAAGAATCCGTAAAGACGATTCCTACCAAATTATTAAAAATGGTCATATGATTTTGAGTACCCATTGGGATTTTTATAATCAAATTTTAGTTTCTGATAAAATGAGAGGAAATCCCGATACTTCTTACCTAAATTCAACAGCCGGATTAGATGGAATTATCTTTGGAGCAGATCAAATTTTACATGATACAATTTCTAATGAAAATCTCAGCATTATTGAAGGAAATATCAGCTATTTGAAAAATATTTACTCTAATCTTGAATTTGATCAAATGTATTTATTCTCGATAATAGAAAAAGCTTCAACAGAATTAACTTCCTATATAACACAAATTTCCTCGGAACAAAGAGATTCAATTAGTAGGAAAACATCTAAAAAATCGATTCTTGCCTCCGCAGAAGATCGTCTATATTCATTTGTCAGTTGGCCAATACAATTTAAGAGAAAGGCAAGAAAAGAACCATCAATTTTACCTAGAGTTGAAAAACAACCTATATATCCAGAACAATATAATATTCAAAGTAGAGACATCGAAACCACGAAATCACCGGATTACAAACAAGAAAAATTTGAATTAGACACATTGAAAGCTGAAAAGGTTGAATCTAAACCGTTACCTGAGCCACCTGCTGCTGATACTAAACAAGTTCTATTATATTTAAAAAAAATTATTAGAGAAAATTACGAAATGCAATCTATAGGAAAAGCTTTTGAAATTGGCAGAGAACGTATGAGACAGATTAGTATTAGTGCAACTAAAACACAACAGAATAAAATTTGGGAAATGAGCAAGTATGCTAATATTTACTTGAAAAAAGAACGCGGTTTTGGATTATCTATTAGAGAAAAACAGGAATTAATACAAAAAGTAGAGTCATGGCTTTTTGAAATAGAAGAAGAAGAGAGACAGGAAAGAGAAAGATTAGAGAGAATTCGATTGGAAAAAGAAAGACGAGAAAGAGAAGAAAGAGAGAGAAAGGAGAGGGAAAGGCTAGAAAGGGAAAGACAAGAAAGAGAGCGCTTAGAAAGAGAAAGAAAAGAACAAGAAAGATTAAAGCGAGAACAAGCTGAAAAAGAGCGATTAAAAAGGATAGAGAGAGAAAGGCAAGAGGAAATCAGATTAGAAAGGGAACGTTTAGAGAAGGAAAGAAAAGAACAAGAAGCCATTGAAAAAGAAAAATTAGAAATTAAAAGGTTGAAACAAGATAGAAAACAAAAAGAAAAAGAAGCAAAACAGAAGGCGAAAAAGCAAAAAAAGCTAGAAAAACAAAAGAAAAAAATAGAAAAAAAGAAGCAAAAAGAACAAAAGAAATTGGAAAGTATTTAATTTATGTAGAAAATAACACCTTTAATAAAATTATAGAACATAAGATTATATACATTAATTCAGGTTAATTAAATCTAAATTTATGATGTTCTTATCCTTGAAAAATGTAAAAAGAATGGGGACTGAGGGAATTTCACATGAAATGTAGCGTGTACATTCCAATTTGAACCCTCGACCGACAGGTGTCCACAGAACAGCCTTTGCTTATAGGATCTGGAGCCTGCTGTGCCACCGGGCTACACCAAGTCCCCTTAGAGAAGTTAATTTATTAAAGTATATATGAAATTTATATCTTTTTATTATTATAACGCATACTTCTGATAAATAAGTAAAACAAAGATTAATTTAAAAATTTGAAATTTCTAATATTTTAAGGGAGTTTTCATTGAAATTAGACTCTGAATTTACCATTCCATTCCAATTTCAAAGGAAATTGAACAAAATTTAAAAAGACTCGTATTAAAATCATTGCTTATGAATATAATCTTTCATATCTCATCTCAAATTGTTTAAACTTTACCTAGTTGCGAAGAAGATTATAATACTTATGGCAAATACAATTGTTAGGCACAATATCCCAGAAATTGTTTGTCCCCTTGTTCGTAGAACTTTTCCACAATTTGGACATCTCCTCGGATAGTTATACACATACCCGTAAAAAAGAATAGAACTAAAAAAATTTACAAAACTTTTTCCCAATGTTTTTGATTCCTTAATAGGCTGTACTTCTACATGGCATTTATTACAATATCTCTTTTCACCTTCTTCCTTATAGTCCCCTTTCTCTCTTATTTCCGTTATTTCTCTTTTTTCTCCATGTTCAAGAAGACATTTTTTATGGTAATATTGGTCTTTGACTCTTAATTTTGCATTTTCCATCCCACAGATTTCACATTTCATCGATTTTTCCTTCCAAATAGTGACATTTTTATCTTAAATTCACAAATTTATATATACTTTTTTTATTTTAAAATAAGTTAGTTTTTTTCAAAGGAATTTTCATTGAAATCAGACTCTGAATTTACCTTTCCTTACTAGCCAGTAAAGAATGATGAATAAAAAATAAGGATTTAAAAAAAATCTAATAAAATTTAAGGAATTTATCCTTCGCTTAAAACCATCGATGGATGAGGTCCCATCTCCTTATATTCATGCCGATTAACCCACTCAAGCCCGGACACATGAGAAGAGATTCATTTCCAACATACAAAGCAGAAACTCTTATTTGATAGATTTCTCAAGGAAATGAAATTCACAGATCATATCTATTATTTATACATATGATATTTGAGAAAAAAAATGAAGATTGAAATTATATTATATAGTGTGTTTTATATAATATGGTTGGAAAAAAAAGAATCAATGAAATTATGGAAAAATTTAAGGATAAGAAAGTTCTAGGTGCATATGGAAACGCAATGTTTTTTGGACAAGAATCCCGAGGTATTACACAAATCCGTGGTAATGGTGTACTAGTTTTAACTGAAACAGAGTTATATTTTGAGATGTGGTTCCCTAAAAGAATTCTTCAAATTCCTTTTAATTCGATACAAAGAATTGAGACGCCAAAATCACATCTAGGTAAAACCAGGAATAAAAAATTATTAAAAGTTGTTTTTATTAATGAAAGTGGTGAAATAGATTCTGTTGCTTGGTTTATAAGAAAACGTGTTGAAGAATGGGTGGTAGCCTTAGAAAAAATTATCCAAAATATTAATAGATATTTGAAAGAATGAAATTTTATATAAATTGAAGATGAATCCAAAGGAAAAGTAGCAGGCTAATCCTTTTTTTTTGTATTTCGTTCATAATAGAACAGGTTTTTTCTACTTTTTCTTTAAAATATTCTCTAAAAATTATTAATGTTATTAAATCGTAAGTTTTATTTTAGTCAAATCAAATAATGTTTAATAAAAAATAGGATTTAAAAAAAATCTAATAAAATTTAAGGAATACATCCTCTCCTTAGAAACATCGATGGATGATTATTATCATTCTTTGGTCTTCCTATAAGAATACACCTTCTAACTTTAGTCTTGTTGCTTTGAATTATTCTTTATATTTAGATATTATTAGTTAAGAGTAAAATAATTTCAAAGAAATTTTCATTGAAATCAGACGTGAATTTACCTTTCAATAATCATGTTTAATTGTAAGAATAGAGAAGAGCTTAATATCTAGATCATTATCGTATTTTTTCTCCACATTCCTCACAAAATTCAATATTTACTCCATTTTTTAATTCTTTGCCACAATTAGAACAAAAATTAGGGATCTTAGAATCAGGAGAAACGTTTTTTAATGGGGTATACTTGAATCCGTCCCTTTCCTCAGAACTATGCTCAAGTTCAATATTACAATTATCACAAAATTTACTATCAACTCGTAAATATTTACCACATGAGAGACACCTGAACCATAATTTGAGACCGCAATTCCTACAAAATTCACTATATTTACTTATCGAAGCGTTACAACGAGGACACACGTTTCTTTCTAACCAAAAGTAACGAGAAGTCATTTGAAATAAAATAGCTAAGAATAGTGAAATAGGCAATAATATCCACCAAAATGGATTTATTAATAATGATAATACAACACATAGGGATGTTATTACAACAAGAATTAATATCAATATAACAAAATAGCTTTTCTTCCTAATGCTTCCACTGTTAAAACTCACAGAAAGGCCTTCTTGTAAAAATTTAACTGGTATAAATTATAATTTTACTTTAACTTTAAAATATTTGAATGAAAAATTTACTTAAGAGATGTTTTACAGTAGGGGCAGATTAGTGTATTGTTATCAATTTCTTCTCCACATGCAAAGCAAACTGTTTTATTCACGCCATATAAGATCTTTTCTTCGTTTCTTTCAACTTTTTTAATTTCTGAGTTAAAAATTTTTTTTTCAGACATAATTTTTACTAAAAATAGATTTAGATTTAAATAATGATAAGATGAAAAAATTTAATAAAAAATTGGAGTCCGATATTTAAGCTTAGTTAATTATAATAAAATTTAAGAATTTGAAATTATTTGCATATACATATAATATATAAATAATCGAGGAATTAAGGAAAAATGCCTGGTTCACACGGTTCATTAACCAAAGCAGGAAAAGTCAAGATGCAAACTCCTAAAATTGAAAAAACTGGAGTTAATGCTCAAAAGAAGAACAATCCAAGAATGCGATTCCGAGAATTATATAAAGAACGAATTGTTAAAGGTCGATTTGGAGGTCAAGTAGATAGCCTTGGTGCCAAAAGGACCCAGTTCTCAAGGAGATAAACAACTAGTTTTTCTTTAATCGACTATTCCTATAGTTTGAAGTTGATTTTTAATTTTTTGACTTTGTTTCAAATAAAATTGAGATTTTTCACGATCTACTTCAAAGATATTATAATAGTCACTCATTAGCAAATTCCAATGTACTGCCCTTTTCATATTACTAATTTCTTTTAATCTTATGTTTGTCTCGAGAGTCTGTAATAAACTATAAGCTCTTCTTCCATCTTTTTTATAATAAATATAGAATTCAGATAATTCAAGAAATAAATCTATTAAACCTTTAAGAATTTCTTCATTGTCAAAGTCTAGATCAATAGCTTCTATAGCTCTTTTTAGAAATTTATGAGCTAATGATAAATTACCCTGTTTTTTATAAAAACTTCCACGTAATAGGAAATATTTTAATTTTACTTTTATATTATCATTTCCAAAAAGAAAAGCGTTCTTAAAATAAATTTTTGAATCATTAATTTTGTTTTGCTCTAAATATATCAAACCAATATAGAGATTAGCTAAACCTAAAATTTCTTCTTTATTTAGGGAAATTTCTTCATTTTTTAGAAAATTTATAATAATATTAAAATGATTAAATGCCTTTTCGTAATTTTTTTTCTTATAATAAATTAATCCTAATTTATTGTGGACTTTTATAATTAATTCTATAGGGATTTCCCCTGATTTTGCAACACCTAATGCATTTTGTAAATAATTAAGAGCAGTGTCATCGTGATTCAAGAGAGTTGCGATTTTTGTTAATTTTAACAAGATTGAGGTAATAACTTTTTTTTGTTGATTTTTATTGAAAACTACCAATAATTCATTGAGAACTTTAACTGCTTCTTCAAATCTATAATTTTTAATTAAATTTTCGACTTCAGTATATCGGTTCATAGATTCTAATACTTCAAAATTAGTTGGGGGGGTATTAAGTAAATCATTATTAATAGTAAATAATTCTTTTGTGATTTTACTCTCATAATTTAAAGCAGGAAAGGGAAAATTGTTCTCTTCTTCAACAAAATTATGGCGATTATATAAGAGTTCTTTTTCTGGACGAAACTGAATTAATTCAGTAAGATTGAATTCTCTTGTTTTTAGAATTAGTATCAAAGAATTTAATATTTCACGTGAAAATTTAACCCACTTTTCTACAAGCATATTCAGTTTAAACTCAGGAATATCACTAAACAATTCAGTTAAGATGTATGGAGTATAACTGTCGAATAGACTTCTAAGGTAAAATTTATTATACTCAAGATCTTTAAAATAAGTAAAATAACCCTTCTCTAAAATAAAAAAATCATAATAGTTTCCTTCATTTGAAAAAAAGAGAGTCTCAGAGGTTCGGATTTTAGGAATTCCATATCGTAAGTCCCAAGGTGTTTTAAAACTAGGCTTTAACCCAATGTTTTGTAGACAATCAATTAAATTATTTAATTCTAAATCGGAAAAATCGTTTAATTTATTTCTTTTATTCATCAGTGAAATTCTTATACGATTTAACCAAGTGCTTTCATTCTCATTTTTTATCAATTCTGGAAGTATTAAATTTAATAATTCACTAAGCTGTTGTTTTTTTCCATTCAATGGGAATTCATGGTCCAAGGTTAATGATAGAGCTAAATTTCTAAGAGCTTTCATGAGATAAAGAATAAAAACGTAAACATCTTGATTTAGATTCCAAAATTGAAAAACTACTGAAAGGCGAAAATTTACAATTTCAAGGGGGATATTAATTCTTATAGGGAAAGTTATTGGAAATTTAATGGTAAAAAGCATCAATTTCTTCTTTTTCAAGCTGTATCGAAAATAATTTTCAATACTAGCTTCTAATTTCCATCCATTCTTTTCTATAAATTCTCTTAAATTCTTAATTTCATTTAAGGAAAACGGATTAATTGACATAAACTTTTAACTTATAAGTAGTTAGTGTTTAATGAGAACTTATATATTCTTATATATCTAGTAGTGATTTCAAATATTAAATTTTGCTTTAAACTTCAAATAAAGATTTAATAGCTAGAATTTATTTGTTAAAATTGTATCCTAAAGAAGAAAAATGAGATTTCCATCATGGATATTACACAATTTAATAAAGAATTAGCAACTAGGATTGCGACAGCAAAAAGATATGAAAAAAATGGAGATTTTAAATCTGCTATAAAACTATGGTTAGAAGTTTCTGAAATGACAATTAGATTATCGAAAAATCTGAAACTAGATGCATCATTCAGAAACATGCTTATGAATCGAACAAAAGGAATTTTTGAGCATATAAAAAGCTTGAAATCAGAGCAATTTAAAGAAAAAATGTATATAGAAAAAACCGTATCTCCACAACATACAGCGCAGGAGGTAGTTTCATCTGACCTGATTCAAGATGAGTATGAGGATCTTCAAGAAGTAGATAATAGTGAAACAACAGTATCAAAAGTAAAACTGATTGAAGATTCAGATCTTAAAATTCTGCCCAAAGGATTTAAAGAAATCGAAACTTCAGAAGACTTTGAAATTATCACACCTCATGATAAAGATTTTGTTAAAAAACAGCTTGATAAAGCTTTGGATAGCGATTTTAAATCAAAAAGCCAAGAGAGAACAAAAGAATTCCTAAAACCACAAGATAGATTAGATTTTGAGCAACCTAAGGGAGGGAAAAATAAGATATGCTTTGCTTGTGGATATGATAAGAATTTGAGTACAGATAAAATCTGTAAAAATTGCGGGACAAATCTAAATTAGAAGATCTCTCCATGAATAAACCTTATACTAATTTAATAATGATATCAAAATAAGCGTCTTCTTTTCTTCTGGAGGGGTGGATCTCTTTAACCTCACAAGACACTCCCGTTTTCAATTCTCTCTCAAGAATTCCCTCAGTAATTCCACATATAATATAGATGTGATAATCAAAATCTTTAGTATCAGACAAGAAAGGTGAATTTTTAAATCTAAATGTAGCACTATTTCCTTGTGGATCAATTTTAATTATTGAAATTTCAATATCGGGTGAAAAGGGGTCGTATACAGGATAAAAACTTTTAAAGCTTTCTAAATGCAATCTAGAAATTGGATTGTCTTTTAAACTCTTCATTTGTTTTAAAATACTCGGACCAAATGTAAATTTTATATCTGTTACAGCTTCCTTGCCAATTTTTTTTGCTAACCCTCCTGTATCAGGAATATATTTTTTAAATCTTGAGATTAGAGCTTTATAGTATGAAATTGCTAATTCTAATGGAATGTGACTCCTTTTAGTAGTAAAATATAATTTATAGGCTCCAATTTTCTTATTAAAAATCTGATTTTTGACTTCTAGAACAGCAACATATTTTGATACAGTATTTCTGGAAAATTTTGTAAATTTAACTATATCTGAAGCTGTGACTCCCCCAGGACTGTCCCTAATACATTCCAAAATTAAAAATTCATGATTAATCGTATTTTTTTTACTAGCCGTAATTATTTCACTCTTATGAGGACTGTATATATTAAAAAAATTAGTTTCTTTTATTCATTTTCATTATGAAATATTTTTTCTTCATCATTTAATTGTTCTGAGATCCCATTATTTAAAGATTGTTGATTATCTTCAGTTGGGGATTCTGGTATTTCATGAGTTGATGATAATATCATTCCTGCATCTTCTATAGGTTCTACTTGAGTTTGTGAAGATAGTACTTCACTTTTCTTAAACTTAGGGGGCTTTTTACCCTGCTTTAATTTACTTTTTTTATCATTTATTCGTTTACGATTCTGAGTTGTTGTAAAAATTGTCCCCGGGATGATGAGAGTTGCTCCTATACCTAAGGTTGATTGAAATAGAATTGCACTTAAATTCTGCGTACCATACACTAATGATTTAAAGCTATTAGCTAACTCCTCTGTGATTTGCCCTCCAAACTCAAGCCATAGAATAGGCATTACACCTTCCCAGCAATTTTTGTACCACATATCAGTATCATCAATCATAAAATTGATTTGAAATCTTTCAGCCGCATTCATTACAGCCCCAGTATTGGGCTCTATATCTAGATATGTATCATGAGATTCCTTGATTGGATTTATTCCTTTTATAGAATCTATCAAATCTTTGTCTGCATCAAGGAAATGTGGCTTACTGAGAAAAACAGGAATTCCTTGATCTATAGTCATATTTGCTAATCCTTTTATTGATTGGTAGTAATTAGAATCAATATCAAAAGTTTGACTTGATAATTCAAACCTAAATAATTCAATTTCATAGATACTTGTAGTTCCAGTGAAGTAGAGATCAACCGATCTTAACAAATCTGATACAAAAACATGAAGACTCTCTGATTGTGAAACTTGAGGGGCAAATTGAGTACCATCTGTTCCCCGAACAATTTCTGCTTCTTCCCAAAGAGTAATCATTGCCTCATCATCATATTTAATAGTCTCTCGTACTTTACTTATGTCAATTCTCCCTGTATTTATAGTAAAACTTTTAATATCTGCTGCTTCTGCTTCTGTTTCAGAAGCACAGTTATCAAAAATCCCTACTTTTGATCTTGTTGGATCTTGTTCATATACTAAATTATCTACAGCAGTAAACAACCATTCGTCAACAGTTCGTGTAGTAATAAGTCCACTATTCCAATCATTTATGGTATATTCACATATATTTTTCAGCCAACCATTTAAACTGGTATAAATCCAATTTAAAATCATTTCTAATTTTGCTTCAGTTAGATTGAAATTTTCCATTAAAAATCTCCGGCTATCTTCATTTCCTGCGAGAGCTTCAAACCAAATAGGGTTGGTAATTACATCCATACCTGTAAGTGAATTAGGATTATTTAGATCCCAGAGAGCCTGACACTGTTCTTGAGTTATCCCAGATTCACCATATTTATTATAATTAGTAATATTTAAATCCGAATATGGCCCAGGGTAATTGTATGGTTCTCGGCCATCAATATCAACACCTTCTCCCGTTTCACTACCTTCTTCGTCAACCATTTCTGCCCCCAAATCTCGTATCAAATTCGAAAGAATTCTTTCGATTGCTTTAGCTAATGGTGAGTCAGTAAATACCGTCTCAAACATATCTTTTAATTCCTCTTTAAGGGCGTTCTTAATGGAATCAAATAGATGTAAAACATCCCAAAAGAAAATAAGTTCAACAACAAAATCAACAAGATCATTTATAACCTCTAACAAGTATCCGAATAGAATCGACAAATTCACTTCAACCTCAGGGAAATAATCAGTTGCCCATTCTCCTAAGAAAATTTCTTCCGCGGGAGGCATTGCATCTACCATAAATTCTACTAAATCTTCTAGAGGTACAATATAAGTAGTTAAGAAGTCAACAATCCAAGTAGCAGTTAGGTTGATAGCCTCTTCACCAAGAATCCCTGAAAATAATTCACTAAGCATGTCATTCAACACTCTAACGAGCATATCATAAATTCCCTCATTAGTCAAAAGTTCTCCTAATGTTATATTCAATTCTTGTTTAAACATCTCTTTCACTTCCAATAGTACTGTCGGAAACATCACTTTTATCAAATTTTCTTCACTTCCCACTAATTCTAAAACACCTAAATAAGCAGGATTTATGTTGGTAATGTAATCCCCTGGATTACACGAGGACTCAGACATTTCAGGCTCAAAAAGATATGTTGGGTATTGTTTATAAGTAACTTCATCCCAACTTGGACTAAAACTGATATCATATTTAGTAGTATATTCTCTGTAAACATATGGGCCAATTTCCACATATTCTGGGTTATACCCATTAATAACTTCACTTGGATTAGTTAAATTCCACAAATAGAATCTTCTATACATAGGTATTGCTCCGGAGTAATTATTTGAGATCCATTCATTGTAACCAGAGTCTTTTGGTCTCGGTATACAAATTTGTTCTGCTATCCCTTTATCAATCTCAGATAGAATAAAATTTCTAAGCAAAAAGCTTGAAGGTATTAGAGCAAAACCAAGCATTAAAACTGTGAGAGCACCAGCTAATTTTTTTTTAGATGGAGAAGATAAAATTTTTTGTTTTTTAAATGGAGTTGTGCTTTCTTTTTTTATGGACATCATTAACCACTATTGAATTATCTAGACCAGTTATATTTATATATGAAGTAAGCTGAATATTAAAATATTGCTCACATATATTGATCATCACTAATGTATGTTGAAAATTAAAATTGTCTAACTAAAAATAGAGATAAAATTTATGATAAAAACAATGAAAAAGAAGTATCTATTAACTCAAATTATAATACTTGGTATTTTCTTATCGCTCTTGATTATATCAACTTACTTAAACACAAATATTCTTTCTGGTTATAATAAAGTTTTAAACGATACTACTCTTAAAACGTCTGCACCAGGCCCAGATATTATTATTAAAAAAACTTGGACAATAGAACGATTTGAGGATGATGCATGGACTCATAATGCTGGTACTAATTATACATCTCAAACTCTCCTGATAGGTGGACATCAAAATGCTGGTCAAGCAGCTCAAAGAAGATTATGCTTACGTTGGAACGTATCTATTCCAAAAAATGCTCGTATTATTGAAGCTTATATAAATCTTACTGTTGAAAGTACTACAAGCTATAATGGATTCGGAAGTGCAATTTCTGCATTTGATAGTTCATCTACACCCCCTTTTGATGATACAATTGAAAATATTAGATTAACAAGACCTAAGACTAGCGAGGTAACTTCAGCAATTCCTTCTGTACTTTCTGAAAACCAGACGATTCAAACAGCAGATATTGCATCTATTTTACAGATTATTGTTAATCGCAATGATTGGCATAATAACAGTATCTTTGGTGTATATATTAGACCAACAGCAACAGTTACTCAACCAAATGAAATGATTGAATTTTGGTCTTATGATGCAGGAAATTTAAATTTCACTCCACAATTATTTGTAGAATGGGAAGAAACTCCGTATTTTATGACCATACCCTCAGACATGACAATTCAAAATGCAACTCGAGGTTATCATATAGAATGGACTCCTGGAGGCAGAAATCCTAACGTATATGCAATTGTGAGTAATGTTTCTGGTGTTGTTCAACAGGGGAATTGGACGTCTGGAATTGAAATTAGTCATAATCTTCCACCTTTAGATACTGGAGTGTATCTATATATTATGATAATAAATGATGACGATGGTAATTGGGAATTGGATTCCTTGATTATAAACGTTATTTTCTTGGATTTACCAGTAATAACTAACATTAAATTTATTCAAAACTATGAAGAAAGAACTTATTTTAAATGTGGAGATGGACCTTTTACAGTACAGATATATAATAATACTCCCTTCAATGTCGATCTCGACTTAAGGGCATATTATGAAAATTATAATTTAACATTTGTAGCTGAAGTTTTAGGTACATGGATGACTCTTGTTCTTGACCCTTACTCGTTTAATACTTTATCATATAGTCTAGTTTATAATTATTCATTCGGATGTTTTCAACTTACACCATTAGATTCTGCTCTTTATCAATGGTATTTACCAGTTCCATTTTTTGGACCATTTTTTAATAAATATGTCAATTCAATTGAATATAAAGTGATTAATATCTTTATTTTTGATGTTAATTCGGGAGCAGAATATATTTACAATCAAACCATTTATGGAGGTGTATGGGGGTGCCTAACTTTGGAAGTTGAAAATAAGGATTTAACCGCACCAAAATATTTTGAACCTGTAGTATTGATTCCAGAAAGTCAGGCTTTTAATATTGAAATTCAAGCAATTTCATTTGATGAAGCATTTGGTTCAGGTATCGATAAAGCTATACTTTACTATTCTATAAACAATGGACCATGGGAATCAACCAAAATGCAATTTTTGAATGGTATCTATCAATGTAGTATCCCTCCACGATTCACAAGTAATACGATACGTTATTATATTAACTTTAGTGACTATGCAGGGAATTTCAATACTACATCAATTTTTACTTTTTCTGTAAGATTTGAAGAAACTTCGATACTTGTACCTCTAATTGGTATTTTCATTGGAATAATCGGAGTTATTTCAATATCGTTATATTATCACCATAAAAACAGAATTATCATAATTATTCCCCCAACAAAAGACGAAATTAAGATGTATTTCAGAAAATTAGAGAGGAAGAAATCAAAAGTTACCAAGAGCGAAACCACTAAAATTGCAGCTCCTCCAAAGGAAGAAGTTGATAAATATTTTAAAAAAATTGAAAAGGAGTATGAATAAAAATGGCTAGATTTAATTTAAAAAAGCACACAGCATTTCTTGTAATGCTTGGGATACTGTCATCAATATTTATACCATTTATGTCATATACACTTATAAAAGTTGCTCCATATTTGAATCTATTACCCGTTTTGGAAGATCCTGAAGCAATGACTTTAAATAACATGGCTATTATTGATAGAAAATATAATTTCACTATTGAAACCCAATTTTCACAATCTAGCAATGCAATAAATGTAGATCGCCCGATTTGGGATATTGAAGGGATATATTTGGAAGAAGAATATCCTTCGGATAGTAGGACGAATTATTTTAACTCTGGAACATTCATTAACGAACATTCAATAGCGTTATCTTCACTGATGCTTCCTAACTATACGTACATAAATGAATTTCAACAATCTACTTATATTGTCATTAATGAAGACGACATCTACAATATAAGTCAATCTGAAGATGATGCTTGGAATCGAGAAACACCTATACCACGGACAAATTCTACTTCTTCAAGTCTCCTTCTAGGAGGGCATAATTCTCAAACTGATACAAGACAAAGAAGAATTTGTTTACGCTGGAATTTACCTATTCCAAAAAATGCTAAAATCATCGAAGCATATATTAATCTTACCTTATCAACTTCGAATAATTATGGTGGCTTCAATTGTTATATTTATGCTTTTAATGAAGATTCAACACCATCATTTGAAGATATCGATGAAAATATTAGGTTAAGGTCTTTAACACCTGCTGTTAATTGGATACTGCCAACTAGTATTGTTATTAATGAAAGTATTCAATCTCCAGATATTACCTCTATTTTACAGCAAATTGTTATTAGAGAGAATTGGTCAGAAGCCAATAACTTTGGTCTCCTTATCAAACCTTATCAACTAGTCGCAGCTGCTTCAAATGAGATGACTGAATTTTGGTCCTTTGATGCAGGGATTCTAAAATATGTTCCTAAATTAATTATCCATTGGGAAGAACCCCCTGTTACTACATATGATCCCATTGTAAATCCCAATGTACGCCAAGAAGTAAATACAGATCATAATATCATTAAAGTGAATGGAGTTTGGAACACTTCAGAACATCTCTTTGAGAATCTGTACAATGAATCTAATGGTGACACCTTTTTGGATAATAAAATTTTCTTTTCTACACCTTTTTCTCAAGGTGAAACATACATTTAT
>SMTZ1_10010204_pt1 | contig 16201 bp, 11 predicted proteins | sample DeeMarSWOR136_30_FD_25667 | JGI IMG/M metagenome (IMG submission 25667)
AAATCCAAAATAGCCATACTTACAGGGGGTGGGGACGTACCCGGTCTCAATCCCTGTATCAAGACACTGGTGTATAGGGCAGAGAGTGAGGGGATCCATGTCATAGGCGTTAGGCGGGGGTGGGCCGGACTTCTGACTTACAACCCGGACGTTCCTGAACCGCCCGATGTGGGCTTCACATGTTATCAGAAATTGACATCGCCAGATGTGAGGACTATTGATCGCTCTGGAGGGACCTATCTGCACACCTCACGAGCCAACCCGAGTGCAGCCCGGAAGGAGGACGTCCCCGATTTCTTGAAAAAGCAATTTGAGAAGGGAGAAGGGGTCAAAGACTTCACCTCTCATGTTCTCAGGAATCTGGAAAAGCTCAAGATAGATGCCATTATTCCCATTGGAGGCGACGATACCCTCAGTTTTGCCGACAGGCTACACCGAGAAGGGTTTCCTGTCATTGCCATCCCAAAGACCATGGACAATGACGTCTTTGGAACCGACTATTGCATTGGGTTCTCCACGGCCATTACGAGGAGCGTCAGTTTTATCCATGCCTTGAGGACTTCCACCGGTTCCCATGAACGGATCGCGCTGATTGAACTGTTCGGTAGGTATTGTGGCGAAACATCCCTGATTTCAGCCTATTTGGCGGGGGTGGATCGTGCCATTATTTCAGAAGTGCCGTTTGATCCAAAGAGGTTGGCAGAACTCATTACGAAAGATAAAAGGGCCAATCCGAAAAACTATGCCATGATAACCATCTCCGAGGGCGCCAAGATGGTGGGGGGAGAAATGCACTTGTCCGGCGACTCTGACGCCTACGGCCACCAAAAATTGGGAGGAATCGGGGAGGTAACGGGGGCTATTCTCAAAGAGCTTACAGGGCAAGATGTCCTCAATCAGCGACTTTCTTACTTAATGAGAAGCGGCATACCCGATTCCCTGGATTTGATGGTGGCCGTTAATTTCGCCCACATGGCCATTGATCTTTTCATAAAGGGGGTCTTTGGACGTCTGGTCGCTCTAAACCGCGGCATATACACGGATATTCCCCTGAGCACAGTTATGGCCGGTCAGAAGAGGGTGGATGTAAGAGAACTCTACGATGTGGAAGAGTATCGGCCAAAAGTTCGCCATGTGGGTGGAAAGCCCATGTTTCTATATTAGTGAATGCTCCCCCACGCCCCCGTCAAGTGATGTCACTCATCTCTGGGTTGAAACTCGGGACATTCTTGTATGCTCTCGTAAATCATGATCCGCCTTGCTCTTCGAGGTTGTTGTGCCTATCTTTTGACACTCAGAACTTCCCCGTTGATCACCTCAACTGGTAAATTACCTTCTCAGGTATAAAGGATCAAAAAGAAGAAGAAGGGAATACAATGGTCACAGAGAGGGCAAATAGACAAACTCGTCAGATCTATGTGGGAGATGTTCCCATTGGTGGGGGTGCGCCCGTCGTGGTTCAATCCATGACCAATACGGATACGAGAGATGTCTCTTCGACGGTTAGGCAGGTCCAGCAGTTGTATGAGGCGGGCTGTGAAATCGTCCGTCTGGCTGTCCCTGACATGGAGGCGGTTGAGGGTTTCAAGGAAATAAGGTCCACCGCTGATCGCAGACGTGCATTTTGACCACCGTCTCGCCATAGCCGCCCTTAAGGCGGGTGCGGACGGTCTGAGGTTAAACCCCGGGAACATAGGCGGGAGAAAAGCGGTTGAAAAGGTCATAAAGGAGGCGGATGCCAGAGATATACCGATACGGATCGGCGTTAATGCGGGCTCCCTGCCCAAAAAAATCCTGAAAAAACATGGCCACCCTTCTCCCGAAGCCATGGTGGAAAGCGCCCTAGATTTTGTCAAGCTCCTTGAAGACCTCGGTTTTGAAAAGATGAAGATCTCGTTGAAATCCTCCAATGTATTAAATACCATAGCGGCCTATGAGTTACTGAGCGAACAAACAGACTATCCGTTGCACCTGGGGGTCACAGAAGCCGGAACCCTCATATCGGGCACCGTAAAGAATGCCATTGGCATTGGTCTCCTGCTCTTCAAGGGCATTGGTGACACCTTCCGGGTATCGCTCACCAGAGACCCCCTGGACGAGGTGAAGGTGGCCTATGAGATTCTGCGTGCCCTTGACCTCAGGCACCGTGGACCTGAGATCATATCCTGCCCTACTTGTGCCAGATGCGAGATAGACCTATTCAGTCTTGTAGATGAGGTGGAAAGGGCTCTTTCAGGAATAAAATCGTCTCCAAAGGTGGCCATCATGGGGTGCGTTGTGAACGGACCAGGAGAGGCCAAAGAGGCAGATGTGGGCATTGCCGGCGGCAGAGGACATGGCGTTCTGTTCAAGCATGGAGAACCTGTAAAGAAGATCCCTGAACGAGATCTGGCTAAAGTATTGATTGAAGAGGTAAAGAAATTGGCTGAGTCATAACATTTCTCATTGATCATCTATCATTGATCATGGATCATTGAATGTCGAATGTCGAATGTCGAAAGTGGGTTATCAAACCTTATCAACTAAGCATTGGAAAATGATAAATGATAGATGATAAATGATAGATGATAAATGATAGAGGGGGAGGGTTTTATAGACGACCATGCGATATTCCAATTATTTGATACCCACACATAAAGAGGTGCCAGCCGAGGCAGAGGTTATCAGCCACCAATTAATGTTGCGAGCAGGATTGATCCGAAAACTGACTTCCGGAATTTACACCTATCTCCCCGCCGGACTCAGGGCCATAAGAAAAGTGGAAAACATTATCCGGGAAGAGATGAACCGTTCCGGTGCCATCGAGGTTTTGATGCCTGCGGTGCAGCCTGCTGAATTGTGGCAGGAGAGTGGTAGATGGAAACACTATGGACGCGAACTCTTGAGGTTTAAGGACCGTCATAATCGGGATGCCTGTTTAGGCCCGACCCATGAAGAGGTAATCACGGATTTGGTGCGGAAAGAGGTCCATTCATACAGGCAAATGCCGATCAATCTCTACCAAATCCAAACAAAATTTAGGGATGAAATTAGGCCCCGGTTTGGCGTGATGCGCTGCCGGGAATTTACCATGAAAGATGCCTACAGTTTTGATGCGAAAGAGGAGGGGGCAGACAAAAGCTATGAAATCATGTATGAAACTTACAGCCATATCTTTCGCAGATGTGGGCTCAAATTCAGGGCCGTTGAAGCGGATACGGGTAGCATTGGGGGTAGCTTTTCCCATGAGTTCATGGTCTTGGCAGAGACCGGAGAGGATCAAATTGTCAACTGTGTGGCGTGCGAGTATGCGGCGAACCTTGAGAAAGCGGAGGTGAATCGTGATAGGCTTGAGCCTTCTCCCTCAGATGAGGAAGAGATAAAACCTGTCGAAGAGGTGGAAACGCCAGATATTAGAACCGTTGATGAGGTGACATCTTTCCTGTCTATTTCACCCAGCCAACTCATCAAGACACTTATCTTCAAATGCGATGGTAACGTGGTCGCTGCATTGGTCAGGGGTGACCACGAACTGAACGAGATCAAGCTTAGAAACCTGCTCGGAGCCGAAAAGGTGGAAATGGCCGATCCCCAGCTAGTGGCTGAGGTGACTGGGGCCCCCATGGGATTTGCTGGCCCAATGGGACTTACCGTTCAGGTGGTTGCTGACCATGCCATTGATGGGATGAAGAACTTCGTCACCGGGGGAAACAGGCAAGATCTGCACCTGCGAAATGTAAACATGGAAAGGGATTTTCGTGTGGATCTTTTTGGTGACTTGCGCATGATCACGCCGGAAGATTCATGTCCAAGATGCGGCGCTGAGATACGGTTCGGAAGGGGCATTGAGGTGGGGCATGTATTCAAATTGGGAACCAAATATAGCGAAGCCATGGGAGCCGTCTTTTTGGATGAAGACGGCATTGAAAAACCTATTGTCATGGGATGTTACGGCATCGGCGTGGGAAGAACGGTTGCAGCTGCCATTGAACAGAATCATGACGACAACGGCATTATTTTCCCTATCCCCATTGCACCTTTTGAAGTGGTGATTTTGCCTCTGCAGATGCACGAGCCAGGGGTGGTAAAAGCCTCTGAAAACATATACACAGATTTGACCGAATCTGGTCTAGATGTGCTGCTTGACGACAGGGATTTGAGGGCGGGTGTCAAATTCAATGACGCCGATCTTCTAGGCACCCCTGTCCGTGTTACTGTGGGAATGCGCAACCTGAAAAACGGCGAGGTGGAAATGAAACTACGCACAGAAAAGGAGAGTTCGAGCGTGCCACTTCAAGATGCCCCGGCCCTCATTAAGCAAAAAGTCAAAGAACTCCATGATTCGATTAAATGACATTACCGGTGCACTTCTCAGCTATCATCCAAAAGCAGACTTGAGTCTTGTGGAAAAGGCCTATGTTTACTCCGCCAAAGTCCATCAGGGCCAAGTTCGTCTTTCCGGAGAACCCTACCTCTCACACCCCCTAGAGGTATCCTACATCCTCACTCGGATGAAAATGGATGTGATCAGTGTTGTGGCTGGTCTTCTCCATGACACACTGGAGGACACAAATGCTGAACTGCATGAGATAGAACGCCTCTTCGGCAAAGAGGCGGCCAATATTGTGGACGGCGTCACAAAGATTAGCAAGATGCAGTTTACCAGCCACAAAGAACGTCAAGCGGAGAACATGCGGAAGATGATCCTCGCCATGGCCACGGACATCCGTGTGATCATGGTCAAGCTTGCCGATAGACTCCACAATATGCAGACCCTAGGCTTCCAAGTCCCAGAAAAGCAAAAGTTGATCGCCAGGGAGACCCTCGAAATTTACTCTCCCCTGGCAGGCAGAATGGGCATCTACTGGCTCAAATCCCAATTGGAAGACCTCTGTCTATACTATTTGGAGCCGGAGATTTACGAAACCATAAAGTCTGAGACCGCTGAAAGACGTGGAGCGAGGGAAAGATATATCCGGGAAGTCACGGAACTCCTGAGTGAAAAGTTCAAAGAATCGGGCATAGAGGCCACGATCAAGGGGCGGCAAAAGCATTTCTATAGCATTTACAACAAGATGAAAGACCAGAACCTCACCGTAAACCAGGTATATGATATCCTGGCATTACGCGTTATCGTGAATTCAGTGAAGGAGTGCTACGAGGTCCTGGGTCTTATCCATGCCATGTGGAAACCAGTCCCAGGGAGATTCAAAGACTATGTTTCCCTCCCCAAAGCAAACATGTACCAGTCTCTTCACACCACGGTGGTTGGTCCTCTTGGGCAAAGGATGGAGGTCCAGATCAGGACATGGCAGATGAATCAAATCGCTGAGGAGGGCATTGCTGCGCACTGGAAGTACAAAGAAGGGCGGGTGGCCAGCAAAACGGATGAAAAACAATTCTCTTGGCTCAGACGGCTCCTGGAATGGCAAAAGAATCTCCAGGATCCCCAGGAATTTCTGGACACCGTTCGCATGGACCTTTTTCCTAACGAGGTCTATGTATTCACGCCCAAAGGAGAGGTAAAAGAATTTCCTAAAGGGGCCACACCCGTTGATTTTGCCTACAGCATTCATTCGGAGGTGGGAGAAAAATGCATCGGTTCCAGGGTGAATGGCAAAATGGTCCCCCTCCGATACCAGCTGAGAAACGGTGACATCGTAGAAATCATCACATCCACCAAACAGCACCCACGTGAGGACTGGCTTGATTTTGTAAAGACTTCTAGGGCCAAAACAAAGATCAGACAATGGATAAGAAATCAGGAAAGAGACGAAAGCATTGACCTGGGGAAGGAAATCCTTGAGAAGGGTCTCGAACAGTCTCACTTGAGTCTTCCCAACATCCTTAAGAGCGAGCAAATTTCAAGCATTTCAAGGGATCTCTCCTTTCACTCTGTCGAGGACCTGCTTGCCAACATCGGATACGGCAAGATATCGGCAAATCAGGTGATCGGTCGCCTCAAACCGAAGCTGGGGATTGAGGATGAAAAGCCCACCGGTCTTGTGGGTAAGGTGGTCTCCCGTATAAAGCGGAAAAAGAGTACCCGCGGGATCAAGGTGAAAGGTCTGGATGACATCCTGGTACGTTTTGCCAATTGCTGTCATCCTTTGCCGGGTGAGCATGTTGTGGGCTTTATCACGCGCGGGCGGGGTGTCACTATCCACAAACACAATTGCCGGCACATCCTTGATGCCGACCCCGAGCGCCTGGTGGAAGTCATGTGGGAGCCATCTGAACAAGATGTCTATCTCGCCCGATTAAAGGTGACTGCCGTGGATAAGAAAGGCATCTTGGCGAATATCAGCTCTATTATGGCTCAGAAAGATGCCAACATCATCCAGGCAGAGGTGAAAACCACCATGGACAAAAAAGGCATCTCTTTATTCACCATCGAGGTGGAAAATTTTGAGCAGCTTCAGGATATTATGGGGGCCATAAAAAGGGTGAGAGACGTGCTTTTTGTAGAAAGGCTATAATCTCACGGCTTCACAATCAAACCGGATTTGATACAACTGGTACAGACCCTCATTCTTCTGGTCTGGCCGTTTTTGATAGTTCTCACTTTTTGAAGATTAGGATGCCAGCGTTTCTTGGTCTTATTGTGCGCATGGCTCACGTTGTATCCCACCTGTGGTCTTTTACCGCAAATTTCACATACCCTTGCCATAAATAAGTTCCTCTGAAATTGAATGGTTCCCGCTTCACTCCACAACCTGCCGGCCATCTGGCAAGCGACTTATGTTTCGATATCAATAGTTGCAGAATTTCCGAAGTGTTGAATCAAAAACCTTTTATTTAACGTTTATTTCGGGAAATGGCAAATGTTTTTTTAGGAAATCTGGGATTATTTTGAAATCGTGAGACAGGGGACCCGTTAATTTTCCTTCGTTAATTCCTGCCGACAAAATGGGCAAACCACCCAGTCTGGCTGAACAATCCGCTCACACTCCGTGCAGGTGGGAACCATGGGTTTGTTGCAAAAAGGGCAATCTCTGAAGTCTAGGCTGACCCCTTTTCCACAATGAGGACAAATAGACGTCAACTCTTCCTTCTCCTGCACCGCTTTCAAGACCTCATCTATGGTCGTGATTCCCAACTCGATCTTCTTTAGACCGCTGATCCCCAGAGTTGTCGTACCTGTGGCCATGGCAGCATCCCTGATTTCATCAGATGATGCCCCGGACTGTACCAGGTCCCTGACCTTTCGCCCCATAATCATGACCTCTTCAAGCACGGTCCTACCCTTGTAACCCAGATTGTTGCAGTTGGAACAGCCTGCCCCCCTGTAGAACTTGAAGGGGAGCTCATCTTTATTGAGGTTTAGGCGGTCTAGCTGCTCTCGTTTTGGCACATACTCTTCTTTGCATTCAGGGCATATGGTCCGCACCAATCGCTGGGCAATGACACCTACGACAGAGGATGCGATAAGGTAGGGTGGCATTCCAATGTCAACAAGGCGCGTCACAGCCGATGGGGCATCGTTGGTATGCAGTGTGGACAAGACCAGATGCCCGGTCAGGGAGGCCTGAAGGGCAATTTCAGCCGTGTCCACATCCCTTATCTCCCCGATCATGATCACATTCGGATCTTGCCTCAGAATTGAACGGAGGACATAGGGAAAGGTCAGACCCACCTTCTCGTTTATCTGCACCTGGTTGATTCCTGCCAATTCATACTCCACCGGGTCCTCGACCGTGACAATATTGACTTCGTCTGACCTGACCTCTCGCATACACGCATAGAGGGTTGACGTTTTTCCACTCCCGGTGGGCCCTGTGATCAGAATCATTCCTTGAGGCTGATAGATAAATTTTTTAATGGTGGCCAGGTTGCTATCGCTGAAACCAAGATCATCCAGAGAAAGGAAGGTGGCTTCCTTGTTCAAGATTCTTATAACGGCCTTCTCACCATAGTAAGTGGGGAGCGTTGAAACCCTAAGATCCACAGCCACATTCTTGGCCCTCACTCTTATCCTCCCGTCCTGAGGAAGCCTTCTCTCCGATATATCCATACCCCCTAAGACCTTAATCCGCGAAATAATGATGGGCTGGGTCCACTTAGGGAGTTTAATAGAGTCCTGCAACACGCCGTCCACACGATTTCTAACCCTGACCTGATTTTCTTGTGCCTCGATGTGAACGTCACTGGCACCCTTCTTAATGGCATTTTTGATGATGAGGTCCACCATCTTTACAAAGGGTGAGTCATGACCCACTTCAAGAACTTCATCCTCTGGCTCTTCCTCTTCCACCTCCCCTTCGGGCAAGAACTCCATCAGTTCTTCGCCGCCAAACTCGTTCGCCACTTCGCCGATGGTTTTTTCAGGATGGTAATGCTCTTGAAGGGCGTCCACAATTTGACTGGGCGTAGAAATGGCCGGCTGAATGCTATATCCCGTGATAAACTGCAGATCTTTGATCATATTCAGGTCAAGAGGATCAGCCATGGCCACATCAAGGATGTTCTCTTTTAAGGCGACGGGAATGCAGACAAACTTGCGAGAAACCTCCTCTGGAATGGCTTCCACCACCTCAGACTGGAGCTCATATCCATTGAGATCAATGAAAGGGATCTTCAGTTGCATGGCCAGGGCGAAGGCCATCTCATCCTCGGAGATGATTTCCATCTCCATCAATATCTGCCCCAGTCTTTTGCCCGTCTGCCTCTGAATATTGAGGGCCTCAATGAGTTTTTCGGGCGGTAAAAGACCGGTTTCAACCAATAAGTCCCCTAACTTGCGTCTGGAGGCGGCATTCTTTTTTTGTTTATTCTTATCGGTCTTTTTCAGTTTTGCGTCTTGTATGTTCGGTATTTCCATCTCTGCTCCGCTATTCCCTGCTTTTTATCCCATGGACCTGCGTGGCTCCAGGACTCGTCCCTCTGCAGCAGGAACCCTCACCCTGCTGGGAAGCCAGAATTCTACATGAAGGCCGCCCTGGGGGGCTACCCAAAAAATGGCTTTATCTCCTTTCTTGATTTTAAATATCTGTTAACTTTAATATTTTTTGGCCATATTTTCAAGTGAAATCATAGACTCCCGCCAAATTCCCCTATGCGGTGACAAATCCCCTTATGAGGATATCATGCCTGCAAATCGGGTAACGAAAAACGGCTTAAGACGTTCGAAACCACCCCCTCCACGGGTTTCTCCAAGATTGCGTCACATGATCTCACCTTTCGGGAATGGCCTAAAGGCTTGCGGGATTCGGAATTTTTTTGACATTAGGTCGCTGTAGATTTAAGATATCTAAGCGTTTAAGATAACGATAGAATTCGTTAAATTGTTTGGTTCTTGGGTGAATCTCCGAACGGTTGCGTTATGCATCCCCTCAGGAGGATTTTGAAACAGACCTTGCCTTTTTCGGCACGATGGAAAATGTCCAGGGATCAGCCATAGAGGAGAATGAAAAAAATATCCATCAAAAGAGAAGACATCCTTATCGGTACCCTCGTGGCCCTTTTCTTCATCTTGCCCCTTCTCTTTCAATTTTCCTTAGGAATTTTTGAGTCCCTTGAAAGGGTCATCTATGGCGTTGAAATGCGCCTGGATGCACCGCGTAACGCGGGCCGGAACAGGATTGCCATCGTAAATATAGACAATAAGAGTATCCAGCAACTAGGTCCCTGGCCTTGGCCCAGACGCGTTATTGCCGATATGATCACCATCCTAAAGAACAATGGGGCCAAGCTCATCGGCCTGGACCTACTCTTCAGCAATAAAGAGCAAAATCAAGGACTAACGGAGGTGAGGGATCTCCACGAGGCCATTTTGCGGCGAGGGGAGCCAAACAAGAAAGATGCCTGGATATTGAATAGGTTAGAAGAAATTGAAAAAAGCCTGGACAATGATAAAATCCTTTCCCATTCTGTCAAAGAGAGCGGGAACATCATCTTGCCTGTTGTGGGCAGTTATGGTGGATACGACACAGAACTGCTTCTTACCCAAGACTCTTTTCTGTTGAGAAATTCTTTAAGATCGCCCTCGGTTGGGCTAGAATTCAAGCATATTGCCCCCGTCAACCAATTGACAACCCCTTTTGAGGAGCTTTCAGAGAATAGCTACGCTCTCGGGCATATCAATGACCCGCCCCTTGAGTTCTTGAAAGGCCAAGTCCATCTTCTTTTTATCAACTACAGGGGGCATATCATACCCTCCATGGCCTTTCGAATGGCCGCTGACTACCTGGATAAGACGCCTGAACAAGTCCTTTCCCGGGGGAAAAGGATCCAGCTCTCAGCACCTATTATACCCACCCCAAAGGGGGAGATTTTCATAAAATTCAAAGGCGCAAGACGATCATTTCCCTATTATTCTTTCGTTGATATCCTGAAGGTGAAGAAGGTACCGGCTGTGTTTAGTAATAAGATCGTGCTCATCGGCTATACGGCGGAAGGGGCCCCCACGATAAATACCCCTGTTGACCCCAAAATGCCTCGGGTTGAACTCACAGCCAATATCGTAGACGACCTGATGACCGGCAGATACCTCCGGCGTCCCGATTTCATGAAATATGTGGAGGGCTTCATCCTTCTTCTTTTATGCCTGTTCGCCGCTATAGTCCAACCCCGCCTAAGCTTTGTAAATCGCACGGGTGCTACCTTGGGATTGCTTTTTCTTGTGCTTCTCATCGGGATCGTCTCGTTCACCGTACTGAACGTATGGCTTAAGACCCTCTATATCGGTCTCTCCCTGGTCACCATCTACGTGGTGACGTCTGTAAGGGAGATTTTTCTGAGGCAGAAGCAATTGGGTCTCAGAGAGAGTATAGAGACCAATAGAATGTTGGGCCTCAGCTTTCAGAGCCAGGGATTGCTGGATCTGGCCTTTGAAAAATTTCGAAAGATTCCCCTGGATGAATAACCCAAAAAGATCAAAATTTTAGGGACTTAAATGAGCGCATGCCCAAATTAAAGAAGGTCATTGGCTCTCTGGCCCTGGGCGGATTTGATGGGAAAAAGGAAGACAAAATAGTCGTCTCAGATGACCTGGAGATCAGACCCACTGTGGGAAGATATGAGGTCATTGAGGAACTGGGGCAGGGTGCGATGGGAATTGTCTACAAGGCAAGGGATCCCAAGATAAACCGGCTCCTAGCCATCAAGACCATCCGTTTTTCAGACGAGTTCGAAGAGGATCGTCTCCAGGAAATAAAAGATCGTTTTTTTAGGGAAGCCCAAATAGCAGGGAAGCTCTCCCATCCTTCTATCGTCGCAGTCTATGACGTGGGGGAAGATTTCGATCTCAGTTACTTGGCCATGGAGTTCTTAAATGGAGAGAATTTGCAAAAATACTGTCGAAAAGGATCCCTCCTTCCCCTGAGAAAAATCCTCTATATCCTGGCGGAGACGGCCAGGGCCTTAGATTATGCCCATGCGCAGGGGGTCATCCACAGAGACATTAAACCGGCTAACATCATGCTTCTGAAGGATGGCAAGGTAAAAGTCACGGATTTTGGAATTGCCAAGGCGGTTTCAGATTCCCAAACCAAGAGCGGCATTGTGCTGGGAACGCCAAATTATATGTCTCCAGAGCAGATTAATGGACAGGAACTGGATGGTCGCTCAGACATCTTTTCCGTGGGGGTGGTCTTCTTTGAGCTGCTAACAGGGCAGTTGCCCTTTCATGGAAAAACCTTGGCCAACCTTTTTTATCAGATTACACAAGGCAGACACCCCTCTCCGCGTCAATTTAATCCTAAAGTTCCAAGACCATGTGAACAAATGATTGATAAGGCTCTGGCAAAAAATCCGAATCAAAGATTTCGAAGTGCCGGCGAATTCGCCAAGTACCTAAGGGTCATGATCGCCAAAATGGATCAGCTAAAAGTTGGCAATGGGAAAGCATAGCCCACCACACTTGGCTCCGCTGCGCTGCCCTAACCGTACCGCTCCTTAAGTCCTTTCTTGAAAATCTTCCCTGATCCCGTTTTGGGCAGCTCGGACGTAAAATCAACAGATTTCGGGGCTTTGTACCTGGCCATGTGCTGTTTGCAATACTGTATGATCTCTTCTTCTGTCGCCGTTTCCCCGGGCTTTAGGACGAGGACTGCTTTCACCGCTTCGCCCCATTTGGGGTCGGGCACGCCAATCACGGCTGCCTCCAGTACAGAGGGGTGAGTATACAGGATGTTCTCCACTTCCACCGAGTAGACGTTCTCTCCACCCGTGATTATCATGTCCTTTTTACGGTCAACAATATTTACATAGCCTTCCCTATCCACCACAGCCATATCACCCGTATAAAGCCAGCCGTCCCTCAGAGCTTTCTCCGTCTCCTCAGGCCTTTTCCAGTACCCCCTGGTCACGATATCTCCCTTTACGACAATCTCCCCCACCTCTTCATCATCTGCTCTCACCTCCGTACCGTCCTCCCTCACCACTTTGAGCAGGACACCCATGAAGGGTCGGCCTGTTTTGGCCTTATAGACGAACTGCTCTTCATGGGAAAGATGGGCCAGATTTTCCTTAAGAATGGAAACGGTAAGGTAGGGGCTCGTCTCGGTCATTCCATAGGTCTGAATATAATCGCACTTGAAGGTCTCCATGATCTTTTTGACCACCTCAGGAGCGATGGGAGCCCCGCCGCTCAAGATAGCCCTCAGACTGGAAAAATCATGGGTTTCCACCCCTGGCGTATTGACGAGCATGTTCAGCATGGTGGGAATCATGTTGGTGATGGTGACCTGTTCCTGCTGTATGGTCGAAAGGACCAAGGGAGGATCAAAATCTGCTGCGAGAATATGCTTTCCCCCTACCCAAGTGATGGCAAAGGTGGCCCATGCATCCGCCAGATGAAAAAGAGGCGCCACATGGATCCAATTGTCATAGTCACCCAATTTCAATTCGGCAACGGCCGCAAGGGCATGAACACAGACATTTCTGTGGGAGAGCATCACCCCTTTGGGACGACCCGTGGTCCCGCTCGTATAATAAAGGTGGACCACATCATCGTCAGATACGTGGGGCAGGGGTGGCGCCAGTGCTTTCTCATTTCTCAGGACATCCTCATAATGCATCGAGTCAAACGGGGCAGATATTTCCACAGCAGATCCTGTCCAGACCACCTGATTCAAGTCTATGCTCATCTCCGCAAGCGATTCCACGCTTTCCACAAAACGATCTGATGCAATCAAGAGGCTGGCCCCCGAATCCTGTAAGATAAAGGCTAGGTCCTTGGGTGAGAGTCTAAAATTCAGTGGATTGAGGATGGCGCCTACTTGGGCAGCTGCAAAGTAGCTCTCCAAAAATTCATGGCTGTTCTGATGCAGTATAGCGACGCAGTCTCCCTGCCCCACACCTCTGGAGCGCAAAAAATGGGCAAGCCGATAGACACGCTCAGCGAATTGTTTGTAGGTGAATCTGGACTTGCCACAGACCACAGCCTCTTTATCGGCATATAGACTCAAAGCTTTCTCAAGGATGAAAGGAATATTCATGGCCCAATCTCAGCCCCCTTTGCCGTGGACTGGGGTTTTTTGTACTCATCAACGCTCTTATAGCGTGAGGCAATTTATTAACACATTCTTTCTAGATTGCAAAGGGGCCTCTTTCCTCCTAAACCCCTACGGGATGTGCGTCGTATCTCATCTCAAGAAAGCAAATAATCCTGTCCTGTCTTCATCATTTGACGAATAGCCTTTTTTCTTGTATGAGTGGAAATATGGCCGAAAATGCGATTGTCAATATCGTGGATATTAAAAAATCTTTTGCCGGGGTACTCGCCTTAAACGGTGTCTCATTCTCTGTTCCGGAAAAGAGCATCTTTGGGCTAATCGGGCCCAACGGGGCGGGTAAGACCACCCTGATCAATGTGATCAACGGGGTCTATAAGCCGGACAGGGGGGAGATTCACTTTGGGGCCGTCCGACTGAATGATATGGCGATCTATGACATTGCCCAGTTGGGCATTTCACGAACCTTTCAGGTGGCCCGGATTTTTCGTCGCATGTCCGTTCTCGAGAACATGGTAGCCCCAACCATCTTCCTAAAGGAGAGCTCGGAAAGACTCAAGAGCCGAGTCGTGGAACTCCTCGACTTCGTGGGATTATCTGGCAAAAGAGACCAATATGCCTTTGAACTCTCTGGGGGGCAGCAGAAGCTCCTTGAATTCGCCAGAGCCCTGGTTACGGATCCCCAGTTGGTCCTGATGGACGAACCCTTCGCAGGTGTGCATCCCGAAATCAAGGCCCAGCTCATCGACAACATCAAGGAACTCAATGGTAGGGGAAAGACCTTTATTATCGTGAGCCACGACATGCGCTCCATTTCTGACCTGTGCACCCAGGCGGTGGTGCTCAACTTTGGCGAAAAACTGTCGGAAGGGCCCACGCAGAGTGTACTGACCGATGAAAAGGTCATTGAGGCCTATCTGGGGGAGTAAGTCCGTTGCTTGTGCAGATGCAAAATGTCACGGTGGGTTACTATCAGGATATCATGGTGCTCCTGGATGTGACCATGCAGGCCCGTGAGAAGAAAATAACCACCATCATTGGCCCCAACGGTGCCGGAAAATCCACGGTCTTGAAGACCATTTTTGGCTTTCTCAAGCCCATGGACGGAAAGGTCATGTTGGACGGAAAGAACATTACGGGGCAGGATCCTTTCTCCATGCCATTGGAAGGCATCGTCTTTATTATGCAAGACCGCGGCATCTTCCCTTTTCTGACTGTGGAGGAAAACCTGGAACTGGGCGCCTGGCTCTTCAAAAGGGACAAGCGTCGGGTCAAAGAAAGTATTGAAAAGATTTACAGCAAATATTCGGTACTGCGGGCTAGGCGTACGGTTTATGCGGGTAATCTCAGCGGCGGTGAGCAAAGAATGCTGGAGATCGGCAAGGCGCTCATGATTGATCCGCAAATCATTCTCTTTGACGAGCCAACGGCCGGGCTCGCCCCCATTGTGAGCAACCTCATCTTTGAGGAGGTAGATACACTAAGAAAAGAAAAACGGACCCTCCTGATGGTAGAGCAGAATGTAAAAAAGGCCCTTAAAATTACAGACTACGTGTATGTCCTAGAATTTGGACGCGTTACATTTGAAGGGACCACGGAAGAGATAAATCTACGAGAGGCCGTGACGCCTTGGATCAATTGGTAGGAATGCCGCTGCATGCTCCTCAAGCAGCGGCGGAACGGAGGAACGCGTCAGATGGCTTCTTCAATCTCTTAAGGGTCAAATCACTTTATCTTGCCCCTAAGCGCGGGAATCTTGTCTTCGGCCAAGCCCAGAATTCCACGCCGCATAAACATCACCAATATCCCCAAGACAAACCCGAGCAAAATCAAATGGGATAAAGGCCAGCGTGCCCAGATAAAGTCCGCAACGATGAAGAGGATGATCGACCCGATCACCGGACCCAGGGTCGTTCCAATCCCCCCCAACATGGTCATGGCAATCATTTCCACATTGATCTCGATAAAAAAGGCCGCTTCCGGATAGATATAGCCGATAAACATAAGATCAATGGCCCCAGCTATCCCCATCATAAAAGTGCTCAAAGAAAAGGCGCGAGCCTTGTATTTCGGAGCATTGATCCCCATGGCCATAGCCGCATCCTCATCCTCCCTGATAGCCTTCAGGGTCACACCAAATTTTGATCTCACAAGATAATAGATCATAATGACAGAACCCGAAGTGACGGCAAGCATGAGATAATAGGCGGCCATAGGGTTCCTGATAGCCGGCAGGGGGATGCCAAATGACCCGCCACTGAACTCCTCTGGCAGGTTGAACATGATGACCCTAAGGGCTTCATTGAGGGCGATAGTGGCAATGGCAAAATAGGCCCCTCTGAGTCGCAAAAGCACCCGACCTAAAAGATATCCTGCGGCCGCTGCCCCGACACCTCCGCTCAAAAGACACAAGTAAGAATAGACACCGAGTCCTGTCTTGGAGGCCAGAATGGCCGCCACATAGCCACCGATGCCGTAAAAGGCCACATGCCCGAAGCTGATATACCCCACATATCCGGCAATGAGGTTGAAGCTCATGGCCAGACAGATATATTTCATCATCAGAAAAAAATAGGTGGTGGTCTTGAAGCCACTATGGGGCGCCCAGGCAAAAAAAGAGACACAGCCCAGGAAGAGCAGGCCCCACCCTATTTTGTTTCTAAGGTTCATCTCTATCGCAATGTCCCCAGTATGCCTCCGGGCCGGAATATGAGGATGAGCAGGAGTGTGATAAAGGCCACCGCAGGAGATAGGGCGTAGGTGGCAAA
>SMTZ1_10010262_pt1 | contig 16197 bp, 10 predicted proteins | sample DeeMarSWOR136_30_FD_25667 | JGI IMG/M metagenome (IMG submission 25667)
GAACTGGACGTTGCGAATGTCCACCGCGTCGCTGATCATGAAGAAGATGGCGTAATTGGCCGAGTCCACGAAAGAAACCCCGCGGACCGTGACGCTGCGGCAATCGACGAATACGAAGGTATGCGGCCCGCGCATCCGTTCCTCGCCGGTGGGATCGAAGACCTTGTTGCCGTCGATCACGCCGTCTCCGGCTATCATGATATCCTCCTGGCCGTCGCCGAGGATCAACGCCCTGTGCCACTTGCCCCATCGGGCTTCGGGCAAGAAGGACGGGGGTGTGGGATGCTGGTATTGGTCGAGATCCGTGGTCCCGAGCAACGTCGCGCCGGCGTCGAGAAAGAGCGTCACGTGGCTCTTGAGATGCACGGTGCCGGACAGGTAGGCGCCCGGCGACAGAAGGACCTGGCCACCCCCTGCCGCGGCGCATGCGTCGATGGCCTTTTGAATGGCACGTGTGTCGAGTGTTTGGCCGTCTCCGGCGGCACCGTAGTCGCGAATATTGAACACGCCGGCCGCAGAGGCCACTGCTGCGTGAGCGGCAACCATCAGGCCCATCAGGAGGAGTGCGCGGTGAATTGTCTTTGAAGCGTCAGCAAATGAGGAACGGATGCGATTGCCGTGGATCATGGGATTGATCTCCTGCGATTTAGATGTTTTCGATGGACTTGCGAAGCTCGCGGCAGGAATGGAAGAACTCCTCCGGCGTCATTTCCTTTAAGAAAACCAGTCCACGGGTCCCGCGAATCAAACCGCTGGGGTGGTTGTGGAACCACTCGCGACCCAGACACGTTTTGATCGTGCGATACTGCTGAACCTGGATGCGCTGGGCGAGCTCCGAGAACGGGCCGTCGTATTCATAGCTTGGGAACGAGGCATCTTTCTGGCTGCTGAAAGAGTTCATGAACGCATCGTGGGCGGTGGCGAACATCGCCATCGTTACGGGGACATACACGTTGGCCTCGGATGGGTCGAAGCGGAACCAGACGTTTCGATAGCCCCAGACCTTCAGGTCCGTCTTGCCGCCGCGCTGCAGGTAGATACGAAGGGCTTCGGCGGTGGCCTGCATGACTTTGTAGTGTGACGATGGGCATCACATCTTCGTCCATGGTCGGTTCGCTCGTGAAAATGTCCCCTGTATAGAAGCCCAATCGCACATGCTTGATGTTCTGGCACTGCCATCCGTAGTAGCCCCAGAGGCACTCGGCCTCCCATTCGCGGCACATCCCCTTGAGCTTCTGGATGTATTCGGGGTCCTTCTTGCCGGGATAGACCGTGGCGAAGTAGTCTTCCAGCTCGGCGATTCGGCCTTCCATGTTGTCCAGGAAACTCTCATCGGACAATTCGACGAGATTGCGGAGCATGCGGCGGGCGCAGCCTTCGGCCTTGTGGTGCTCGTTGCGCGCCGCGACGCCGTCGAGATATTCCCAAACATCGCGGTTGCGATCGGTCGCATTGCCCTGCGTGAAGTAGCCTTCCCTGATCAGCGTCCTGAATTCGTCCATGCCGAGGAATCGACGGAGGCTGGCCATCTGGCTTCGCATGAAGTCGTTGGTCACGGCGGTGAACCCGCTGGTCAGCGTCATGAAGTGGTGTGCGTTGGTATGCCGGCGGAAATGGCGAACGACCTGAGCGAAGTAGCCGAGCATGATGTCGTCGTGGTGCGGCTCCGTATGCAGGAAACATTTGTTCTTGTAGACGCGCACGCCGTTCTCGATCCGGGAGATCAGATGGTCACGCACCATTTGTGCAAGCTCGTGCAGTGGCTCCGGGCGCCTGTCGAGCACCGCGGAGACGAATCGGTCGGACCGAACGTCGTCATCCGTCAGGGCCAGCAGAGACTTGTTCTCTCTGGCGGCGAGATTGACCAGGGCCTCTTCCACGTCGGTGTCGGTCACGTGGTCAGCGGCTTGGACGCTCTCTATTCGCCGTTCAAGCAGGCCGGTAGCCGCACCGCCCGTGATGTAGAACCGGGCATTGGGCAGTTTTCGCAAACAGCTCGCGGGAACGCGAATGTGATCGTCGGACTGGATCGCTTGCGCGACGAGATTGGCCTTCGCCTGGCCGGCGGCGACGATGATGGCAGTGCAATCGGGATTGTACGTGATGGTGCGCAGGCCGATGGTGATGACCAGGCACTTACGGGCCGTTTCAATCCCGCCCAGGTCGGTCGCGGCGGCCGCCTGTGTCTCGTAGTTGATCGGGCACAGGCGCGTGGTGGCATGGTGGTCCGAACCTTTGATGTTGAAGCCGATGTGGCCGTCCGGGCCGATGCCGCCGAGGAAGAAGCCGATGCCGCCCAGCTCCCGAACGCGATGCTCGTACTCCATGCACCACTGATCGACCGCTTCGAGCATGCGTTTCTGTCTGCGTTCCAGTTCGCCGACGGCCTGGCGGTAGCGGAGCGTCAGGTCCACGTGGTTGTCGGGCCAGATATCCCCGAGCGTCTGGCCCGGCACAAGGCCGATGACCGTCGGATCGATGAGCAGGGCTTTTTGGTGATCGAGACCGAAGCCGTCGATGTAAAAGTGCTTGACGTAGTAGTTGAAGCTGTTGTGCCGGGATGAATCCATCGGGTAGAATTCATCGATCTGCACGAAGTGGAGGCTTCTCATATCCGGCTTCCTGGAGGGATCAACGCCGGCTTGATCGAGAAGCCGCCGGATTTCGGATCCGTCCCAGCCGTCGAGCAGACGCCGGACCCATTTGATGAAGTGCTCGGGAGTCTTGCCGGTCGGCAGAGAGATCACGCCGCCGGGGTGGTCCTGGGCCCACTCGACAAAACGCATGGCGGCCAACCTCCCCAGCGCGGGAAAGTTTTCCACGACAATCGTAGGGATCTTCTCGGTCGGCGGATACAGCGCCGCAAAGGGCGAAGCCTGCACGGCGACCTTCTCCACATCCGTCAGATTCACATCCATCTCTCGCTTGCCTCCTTAAAAATCTCCATTCTCCGTTGGGAGTTCCGGGGACCGCCTGGACGGCACGCCGACCATGTGCGACGGTTATCTCTCAAAGCTGCTTCATTGTCAAGCTTCGTGCGGTGGGCAAATCCCTTTTGACCGCGTGCAATGGGCTGGAGTAGCCACGGGACAAAGAAGGGGAAAAAAGCCCCCGCCCGGATGGAAGGCGGTATCGAAGCAGGGGCCCTGGTGAAGACGACAAGAAGTCTTTGACCCACCCGTACACGGTATGATTGTTATATCCGATTGGCGGTCAAGTTGTTCGCTGCGGGGACTACTTATTTCTTGAAACAGGTCGCCTGCAGCATATGTGATGACCGCCTCTGGCAGGTGCGAGAGGAAAAAATTGTGGAAAATCACAGAATAATCTTGACATTTCTGTAATTAAGCATACACTTGCCACCGATAATATTATTTATGTACGCGAGAGTATGTAGGCAGAAGTCTCGGACCGAATTAACTGCAAGAAAGTCAGTCGCCATAACAAGCACCTGGAAACGCCGCAGTTTTTTTTCTCCCTAGCGCCCGCCTCGATTCCGCAGGACCTTTCATATAAGGAAAGATAGAATGAAGGTGCTACTCGTTAATCCGGCCGTACCGGACACGTTCTGGAGTATGAAGAATGCGCTGAGATTCATTTCCAAGAAGTCTGTTCTTCCGCCGTTAGGCTTGTTGACCGTCGCTGCGATGCTGCCTAAAAGCTGGGAGATCAAGCTCGTGGATATGACGACGAGGAGATTGCGTGATCGAGATATACAGTGGGCTGATTACGTCTTCATCACGGCCATGTTCATCCAGCGTAATTCGGCGGATCGTGTGATTGAACGATGCAAAAAGGCCGGAACGAAAATCGTTGCGGGTGGCCCTCTTTTTACGAGCATTCCCGAACAGTATGTGCACGTGGACCACTTAGTGCTCAAAGAGGCCGAACTGACGTTGCCGGCGTTCATCAGAGATATTGAAGAGGGTTGTGCCCGGAAAGTGTACAACACACACGAAAAAGCGGATTTGTGCCAAACCCCGGTCCCTCTCTGGAACGCGATCGGCATGAAGAAGTACGCTATGGCGTGCCTCCAATACTCACGAGGATGCCCCTTTGACTGCGATTTCTGCGACGTGACAACGCTTTTCGGCCACCGGATCCGGACGAAGACAACAGAACAGGTCTTGCAGGAATTGGAGAGCCTGTATTCTCTCGGCTGGCGAGGCGACGTGTTCTTTGTGGATGATAACTTCATCGGGAACAAAGCCCGTCTGAAGAAGGAGTTGCTGCCGGCTCTCATAAACTGGATGAAGAGGAGGAAATATCCATTCCAGTTCAACACGCAAGCATCCATCAATCTCGCTGATGACGACGAGCTTATGGACTTGATGGCTCAGGCGGGTTTTGATTGCGTCTTCATCGGGATTGAAAGCCCCAATGAGGAGAGTCTGAGCGAATGCAACAAGATCCAGAATACAGGTCGCGATTTAGTGGATTCCGTGACAAAGATCCAAGAAGCGGGAATGCAGGTGCAGGGCGGTTTTATCCTGGGTTTCGACAGTGACGATACGACCGTTTTCGATAATCTGATTCAATTCATTCAGAAAAGTGGCATCGTCATGGCGATGGTGGGATTGCTGAACGCCCCTCGGGGAACAAAGCTCTATCAAAGGCTCTTCAGGGAGCAGAGACTGACGCGGGCCCCGTCCGGAGATAATACTGATTGCTCGATCAATTTTGCCCCCAAAATGGGCTTGGAGAATCTTCTTCAGGGCTATCAGAAAGTGATTCAGACGATATACTCGCAAAAACAATACTGTGAGCGTATCAAGACGTTCTTGAAGAACTACCAAATCTCCTCGAGTACGAAGATACGCTTCCGCTATCGTGAGCTGCGGGCGCTGTTAAAGTCCTCATGGCATATCGGCGTATTGAGCAAGGGCCGGATCCATTATTGGAAACTTATGTTGTGGTCATTGCGGAAACGGCACTACCTTCACCTGGCCGTGGTCTTTTCGATTCACGGCTACCATTTTCGCAAGATTTTCAGGGCCGTCCAGCGACGAGCAGAGACCTTGCTCAGGGAGTCTGAGGCCCATGTTGCGGATAGGGCGTCATACTCGGGCCAATCACCCGTGTTTGCACCAAGTGGAGATCGAAATGTCTAAGACCCCCAGCAGCCGGCTTCTGCGTGACGTTGTATGTGACGACTTTGGTGATGTCTGTCTGAGTGCATGGACTGCTCAAGAGCATGAGACCGAAAGGTGTTTGTATGTGTTGGTTCCTGTTGGACTTTCGGAGTTTTTTAGGTTGTAGCAGAATGCACAGCGGGAATGCTCTTTTCGTCTCTCGAGAGCATGTTCCGAATAAAATGGCAAGTGAGAGACAGTGTTTAGGTGGCCTATATTCGGGCCGAGGAGAAGTACAAGTGGGTACAGGTACAGTGAAATGGTTCAATTCAAGTAAGGGGTTTGGCTTCATCAACCCGGATGACGGGGGGGAGGATCTGTTTGTCCACCACTCGGAGATCAAGACGACGGGCTATGCAACGCTCGACGAGGGCCAGAAGGTCGAGTTCGAGATCGGACAAGGCCGAAAAGGCCCGTGTGCGACCAACGTAGTCCCCAAGTAGGCAAACAACAAGACTTGAGAACCAAAAGGCCCTGCCAACAAGCGGGGCCTTTTCATAGATTTTATTTCGCCGGATGTGACCGCCTTGAACAAGAGGCGGAAGGCGCGGACCCACGCGGCGATCCCATGGATATGCCTTGTGGGTATCGTCTTTGGGAATCGGCATCTGACTGTTCTGCTTCCACGGCAACAGCCTTGCAACGAGCATGTGCGGCCACATGGCTGCGGTTGTTTCCATATCCTTCTAAAGGCTAATGTACGCCGTACACCTCAAGCCCTGTCGATTCGTGGTCGACTCGAATGCGAATGTGGACGACCCTCATCGGCCGCGGCAGGGCGAGGCTGAACACGCCGCCAGGGCGGAGTTTGACCCGCCCATTGCGATTGAACACCTCTTTGCTTCTTCCCCGCGGGGTCAAATAGGTGATCTCGACATCGTTGATTCTCAGGTACGACGCCCTTCTGCCGGTCCTTTTCAAACGAATCTCTCGTATTGGCCTGTTGTAGGGGTTCTTGCACAGGGTTTCGAGCCAGGTGTCGCCGCCGCCCGCTGTCGTGCCCAGGCGTATCTCGGTCGGGCGCTGATTCGGCTCGATGTGCTGATTCGGCCGGGGGGGCCGCTGTAAGGGCGGATCATAAGGAATCCCGCACACGACCAGCCCCGTCGATTCGTGGTGGACGAGGATTCGAATCCGCCTGACCCTCATGGGTCTGGGCAGGGGCAGCCTGAAGATCCCGTCCGAATAAAGCTTGATTCTGCCGCTCTTGTTGAAGGTCTCCGTGCGAGGACCCGCCGGGGTCATGTAGGTAATCTCAATATCGTTGATTCTCAGATAATTGGCCCGGTGTCCGGTTCGTCTGAGGCGTATTTCCTTCAGAGGTCCGTCGTAGCGCGTCGCGCAGAGGGTCTCAAGCCACGCGTCGTCGCCGGGCGGCGTGGTTCCCAGCAGAATCTCTCCGGGGTACGGACTCTCGGCGAAAACCATCATCGTCTCGTATTCTCTGATCAAGTCTTTGAGTTCCGTGAGAATCCCCTCGGCCTCGCTCGAACGAAAGATGGGAGCGTCCGTCGTATCGGCAAGCTCCTGCGCTGTGGAGAGGATTTCGTCGGACAGCAGAGTGATTTCTCGGGAATATCCGTGGGTTATTGCCCATGCGGCACCAATGGGGCCTGCCAGGACCAGCAAAAGGATAATGAACCGTTTCATTTGGCTACCTCCTTTCATCATGCCGTTCTTTCGAGCTACCTTTCTATAGAATAAAGGCATTCACCGAATCGTACGTCACAACAAATCAGAGGCCCATTTTATCTTGCGGGGGCGTGATGACAAGCCGAATCCCCGGCGGCTTTCTGATCGTCTGTCAACGGCTTTTCTGCCGGACGGCCTGGGCCGGCGCCTCGTGCCTGTCCGGGGGCGTCGTTTTTTTTCACATGATTACGAGCAGGGGCTTGCCAATGCGTCGTCGTGCCGTTATAATGTCCGCGTTTCCTTGACCATCATCTATCTCGGTTGTGAGAATTCCCAAGGATTGTTCTGATGGCTGATACAATTACTGGAATTTTGAAACTTGTCAACAAAGGGCAATTCGCGGTCCGAACGGCCGAGCGGTCCTACCGGCTGGGGCGCGGCGAGCTGATGGTCCAATCAGACATAGCCGGCCGCTTCCGACTCGCCGAAGGGGCCGCGGTCACCGGCCAGAGCGAGCGAAAGAAAGGCAAACGCCGGCTCGTCTCCATCGAATCCATTGGAGGCATGTCACCGGAGGATTTCGGCGAGCGCCCGCGTTTTACCGATCTGGTGGCGATCGACCCCCAGGAGCGGTTCGACCTGGGCGGCTCCGGCCAGGAGAGCATGCGGATCGTGGACCTTATCGCCCCGATAGGCAAGGGCACGCGCCAGTTGATTGTCTCGCCGCCCAAGGCGGGAAAGACGGTACTCCTGGAGCAAACCGTCCAGGCGATCAGGCACTGTTCGCCGGAAAGCCGGATCATCGTGCTGCTGGCGGATGAGCGGCCCGAGGAAGTTACGCATTTTCGCAGAGCCGTCGATGGCGCCGAAGTGGTGGCCAGTACGAGCGACCACACCGCCGACGAGCACGCCGAACTCGCTGAGCTGATGCTCGCTCACGTCCAGACGGAGCTGGAATGCGGGCGCGAGCTGGTCCTGATGATCGACAGTCTCACGCGAGTTGGAAGGGCGTTCAACAACCGGACGCGCGGCCGAGGACCCCGACGCCACACCATGAGCGGCGGGCTGGAGGCGGGCATACTGGAGGTCCCCCGTCGCCTGTTCGGACTGGCGCGCAACATCGAAAACGGAGGCTCGGTGACCGTCATCGCCACATGCCTGATCAATACCGGCTCTCGTATGGACCAACTGATCTTCGAAGAGTTCAAGGGCACGGGCAACAGCGAACTCGTCCTCGACCGATCCCTGGCCGAAGCCCGAATCTTTCCCGCGATCGACATCCCGGCCAGCGGCACGCGGAAGGAAGCCAAGCTTTACAGTGACGATCATACCCGCGCGCTGGCTACCCTTCGGCGCGTCTTATCGAACTACGGCCCCCGCGAGGCCATGGACTCCCTATTCAAACTGCTCAGGAAATATCCCAACAACACGGAGTTTCTCGAGAATTTTTGTGCCGGCCATTGACAGGATTCGATGCTCGATTCTGGATGCTCGATTGGCGTTCATCACTCATCGATCATCAAGAGCCGACTTTTTCGGCAAGATATTCAAGCACCTCTTCAGCCGTAGGGTGTCGCGCCAATAGGTCGGAGAAGTCGCACGTGCTTTCCACGGCCTTCTTCGCTGGAGTCGCAAGCTTCGCATCCCCCAGGAGAATGGCCCCAACCATATGGCTGTCGCGAAAGACAAATGAGAAGAATTGGCCGGACCCTTCTTTGTCGATTGTCTCGTAGCTTCCGTCCACCGGCTCGATTTGACCGACGCTAAACAACTCAAGCTGCAAGACCTTCAGGGCGTTTGACCGCGGAATCCCGCCGAACTCAACATTCGCCCCGAGCGCATTCATGCCAGCGATGCCGCCCTGGTATTGGGACGGTCCCCACGTGCCGTAGACGTTGCCGTGGTGTTCGGCCACGTCGCCGGCTGCAAAAACGTCGGGGTGTGAGGTTCGCAGCAGGTTGTCCACGACGATTCCCTGGTTCACATCCAGGCCCGCCAGGCGACCGAGATAGCTATTGGACCGTATGCCCGTGGCGACGACCAGTAAATCCGTGTCGATCACACTCTCGTCCTCCAGCAGCAGACCGCGCACCCGCTCGTCACCCAGAATCTCCCGGGTGCGGGCCTTTGTGCGCAGCTCGATGCCGCTGCTTGCGACGTGCTCGGCAAGAATCTCGCCGGCACGCCGACTGAGCTGCCTGGGCAAGAGCCAGCCGTGCCCCTCCAGGAGCGTGACGTTGGCGCCTCGCCGGGCCAGCGCCCCGGCCGTCTCCAGACCGAGCAGCCCGCCGCCAATACACGTGCAGTGCTTGCCCTTTAGATCGGACTCGAGTATCTTCCTGGCGTCGGCCAGCGTGCGAAGACTCGTCACACCATCTCTGTGCGCACCGGCAAACGCAGGCATGAAGGGATGGGCGCCAACCGTCAGAATGAGCTTGTCGAAGGATATCTCGCCGCCCTCATGCAATTCGACGGCTTTTCGGTCCAGCTTGAGTCTTGAGACTTCATCCCCTAATAGAAGCTGGACCTGGTTCTGCGTGAACCAATCCTGCGGCTTTACAGGCAGCTCGGCCTCGGTGATCTCACCCGCCAGATAGCGAGTCAGGTTCAGACGATAATAAGGCAAGGAGGCCTCTTTCGAGACCAGCGTAATCTCGGCATCCGCCGAGGCCGCTCGAACCGCCTCAGCGGCAGCCAAACCCGCGATTCCAGCGCCCACGATAACGACCTTACCCGCCTTTGGGGCCCGTGCCGCTTCTTTCGCCGCTTCACTAAGGGGCTCGAAACAATCCGCAGGGGACCCGCAAACCGGACAAACCTCCGGCGGCTGCGAACCTGTGTGCACATAGCTGCAATTCAGGCAGCGCCAGCGGGTGATCGCGGGCTTGGCCGCAGGCTCTGCCGGCGCCTGATACGGCTCGAACGCCTCTTTGGGCGAGCCGCAAATGGGACACATCTCCGGCGGCTCGGGACCGTGATGAATGTACCCGCAAACAGTGCACCGCCACGCTTTGCTGTCGGCACTCGACACAGCTCGAATCTCCACGGACTCTGGTCAATGCAAAAATCAAAATGTAAAATGTAAAATTAAGGAAGTCATCCGCCTCTGGCGGATTCCGCAGTTTTGGTTTTTGATATTTGATTTTTCACTTTTCTATGCCACTTTGCTAAACTGCTCTTTGGTGGCGCCGCAGATCGGGCATTTGTCGGGCGTTTCGCCTTTGACGGTGTTGCCGCAGACGGCGCAGACAAAAATCTTGGTCTCAGGCAGATCGGTCCCCGACTTGACGGCCTCCAGCGCCTCGCTGTAGAGGCCGTGATGAATCTCCTCGACCGCCAGGGCGTGCTTGAACGAGAAGACGGCGGGCTTGTTCTCTTCTGCCTCGGCCTCCGAGAGGAACTTCGGGTACATTTGCTGGAACTCAAAGCCTTCTCCCTCGATGGCCGCCTGAAGATTCTCGTGCCCATCACGCGCAAATGGGCGTGGGCATGGACGGTCTCGGCCTCGGCCGCTGCGCGGAAAAGCTTCGCCACCTGAGGATATCCATCCTGCTCCGCCTTTTTGGCAAAGGCCAGATATTTCCGGTTCGCCTGACTCTCTCCGGCAAACGCCTCCTGTAGATTATCACTTGTCGCCATAGTTATTACTCCTTTCAAGTTAAAATCTTCCCAATACAACATCCACCTTGGGAAAAACGATGCCTCTAATAACCATCCCCAATTCAGAGGTTCTCAGCCACGATGCTAAAACCCGATTGCAATAAGATAGCAAAGCGCCTTCGAAAAAGCAAGCGCGAAAGTGAGCGTTCTAAAAGCTTCTTTAGCACGCAGGCGAATCCACATGACGCAATTCATTTGGTTTTTCGATACCACGGCAAGCGAGATAAAGGCGCTGGGACTTTCAGGGTGGACGGACCCACAACGACGCTTCCGTCATCGCCTTTCCATTTGCCCGGCGGAAATCGGACCACCCTCTCGGTGACTCCTTTCTCAAGAATGGGCGCGACGAGAATGTCCTCGCCCAACAGGAACTGATCGTTGATCTCGATGTAACCCTGATGGGGATACTCATATTCCATGTGCCGTACGATCGGCTCACCTGTCTTCGCCGCTTGTCTGGCAAGCACCAGGATCTCTTCGCCCATGCGCGCGTGTAGCTGCGCCATCGTTTTGCAGCGCTTCAAGTTCTTCTCATTCAGGACCCGCCACGGCGCGACAGAGAACTGCATCATGGGCATCAGCGCGTGACACTGGGCGGCGCGAACAATCAGCTCCTGGTCCACCTGGTCCAGGCTTCTGAATGACAGATATTCTCCCCCGCCGATTAGGTCGGGACATGTGAATGCATATCCCATCAGCCCCTGATTGATGATCCCCGGGATGAGCTTTCGCAGGTCCTCCCAGTTATGACGCTTGTCCCGTAATCTCTGGGCAATAGGCTCACCGCCCATCTTCCAGCAAGCACGATATTCATTCAGAGGATAGTCCAGGCCCACACGGGCAAAAAGCTCACAGTGGGCGTTCGGGTGGACGTCCCGATACGATTTGGGGGGCACGAGCATACGACCTTCGGCGTAGTGCACGGCGTCGCCGCCATCGAATTTGAATCCGTCCACACCATAGATGGTGACGAGTCGATCCAGTTGGCCCTTAAACCACCGCCGGCCTGTAGGATTGGTTAAATCCAGGACCGCACTGAAACCATCCCACCAATACATGATCGCGGGCCGCGAGGTGTTATCTCGATTGAGAATCCAGACCGTCTTGCCCTTCTCGACATGATCGAGATAAAGGTCTTTGTAGAAGGGACCATCCGACGTAATATAGGGACATACCCACAACATCACCTTGAATCCATAGCCATGCAGTGTGTCGATCATGGCTTTCGGATCGTCGAACCGGGCTTTGGAAAAATCCCAGTCGCCATAGTCATCCGCCCATCCTTCATCAATCATGAAAGCGCCGGGTGCAAAGCCATGATCGACGATCTGTTTCGCGTACTCCAGGATGTCTTCCTGATTTTGATTATAGGTCAGCTCAATCCACGTGTTGAACTGGGGACGCGTGAACAGGATGGGATCGGGAATCTTGCTGGCCGGTGGGAAGAAAGTCCGGCTGACGTATTGATGGACCTCTCTTAAAGTCGAGCCGCGCTGCCCCGTCTGAAATGATCCGAAACGCGAGGATAGATGGATGGCTCCGTCTCGAAACTCGAAGCGAAACGGATCTTCGGACCAGATGAAACGTCCCTGGTTGGAGATCAGCAAGGGCTGAACCTGGTTTCCGCCCGTATCGCCATAGGAGTCGAAGCTGTACGGTCCGTTATGCAGTGGCATAAGATGCGACTGGCTGACGACGCCGGCCCACCACCGCTCGTCCTGTGCGATCCTGAGAGTCAATTGCTCCTCGGCTCGGACGACCAAAAACTCGCCCATAGCAGCCACGAAACACATCAACCCGATGAAGGTCTTTGTATGACATTTATGTCTCACCATTTTACCTCCCATAAGCAGATACCCTTTCGGTATCCCTCACTGTTTTGCTGTGGCTCCGGTCAGCAGGGTCACGTTGCTTTTCGTGAAGAAGCCGTCGAAATCGCCGTAGCGGTGGATGTACTCATTGACGAGAAGGGTATGTTCAGAAGGGCTGGAAAATATCTGCTTGAGACCTTCCTGGGCGGAGCCTGCCAGATCCAGCAAAAAACTCATGCCATTATCCTTCAGGGCAGAGACCGTCTCCTCGATCGCTTCGGTCCTGAAGGCGATATGATGTACCCTTGGTCCGTAGTTGCGGACAAACTTCTCGGTGGGCCCCGATGTCTCGTCGTCAACGTACGACGCGATGCCGGATGTGAACACCATGGCAAAATCTTTGGATGAGAACCGGGCAACGCTTGTTATCGAGTTGAAGACCTTCACGTAGATGGCAAAGTCGAAATTGTAATTCGTCACATTCATAAACTCGATGATCGCCGCGTCTCTGTCTTCGGCCCGGACCCTCGTCGCCGCATGATCCAGTTCTTTCACATTCTCTGCGGGCAAGCCATCCGGTTTGTGGGGCTTCCACGTTAAAGGCGTACCTCCAGAGGATGCATAGTGACCCGGATTTCGGCGCCACTGAATAAGCCCAATCGAGTTGCCGGTATATTGCGACGGGATGGTTTGAATGAAAGAGAAGTTCTGGCCATTGACGATGTCCTGTGTAAGAAACGCAATGCCTCGTCCCTTTTGAATCGAGACGTACCGCTCGATGTCCGTGGTCTCGAACACAAAAGTCTCCAGGCGCGTGTTCGGCAGGTACCTGGCTTTGGGGAACTCATTTAGCGACAGGAAGGGATTCTCCCTCTTGCGCGACCTGATCAGAAAATCAGCGGAGCCTTCTGTCTTAAGCACCACCGTGCGAAACTCGGAGTCCTCGAACGCTTCAGCAACATTCAGGCCGGTGAATCTCAGGAATTCTTCTACCGTTGCTTCTTGATGATCCGGCTCGGTGTTGATAACGACACCATTCAAACCCTTGACAAGGCCGTCCAGGCCAAGCTTCTTCCTCTCTTCACGGACGGACGCCACTTCTTTGCGGAGATACTCATCACTGCTCTTGAAGTCGCTGACGTTGGTCCCTCCACAGCCGGGGCATGTGTCGCCAACCGAAACATCGTGAACCTGCTGACATCTTGAGCATATGAGTTTTCCCATTCTTCTCTTCTCGTGCTATCTGATAATCGCCGCCCAGCCGCCTCCCGGTGCGAGTTTGATCGTCATCTTATCCCCGGCCGAAAGCCTGGCCGTCTCTTTCTTGTAGTCGTTACCGTGCCGGTCGGCGTTGATGCCGTCTTTGTATATTTCGATTGTGTGCCGCCCAGGGTCGAGGAACGAAAAATCAACCGTCAGCTCCCTGCCCGTCCAATCCGTCATGGCGCCGACGTACCATTCGGCGCCGCTCTTGCGAGCGATGAGCACGTAATCGGCCACCTTCGCATCCAGGACCTTTGTTTCGTCCCACACCGTGGGCACCTTGGCCAGGAACTCCATGCACTCCGGCTCTTTCAGATAATTGGACGGGCTGTCAGCCAGCATTTGCAGCGGACTTTCGTAAACGACGTACATGGCCAACTGGTGGCAGCGGGTGCCCAAACTCATCGGCCGGTTAAAGATAGGTTGGAAATCCCGCTTTTGGGCGTTGACCATCGCGCCCGGCGTGTAATCCATTGGTCCGGGCACCATTCGGATAAAAGGTATCGTTACGTTATACTCCGGATTCGCGGCGGCGCCCCATTTACAGTTCTCGAGCCCTCGGACGCCTTCTCGCGTGATGACGTTGGGATACGCCCGGCGCAGACCCGTGGGCTTGTACGAGCCGTGGAAATCGACGAGCATGTGTCGCCTGGCCGTCTCCTTTGCGATCTTGTGGTAGTAGTTGACCATCCACTGATCGTCCCGCTGCATAAAATCGACCTTAAGCCCTTTGGCGCCCCACTTCTCAAACTGATCCATCGCTTCGGTCAACTGGTCGTCAAGGGTCTTCCAGATCACCCATGGAATGATTCCGACGTTCTTGCTCTCGGCGTAGCGGAACAACTCCTCCATATCCATGCCGTCGACGATATGCATCAGATCGCCGAGCACGTACCATCCTTCGTCGAGGATGATGTATTCGAGGCCGTACTTGGCCGCGAAGTCGATATAGTACTTATACGTCTCGGTATTGATCCCCGCCTTGAAATCCACGCCGTACACGTTGTTGGCGTTCCACCAGTCCCAGGCCACCTTGCCCGGCTTGATCCAGGACGTATCCGCCAGTTGCAGCGGCTTGGCCAGTTTGTACACCATCTCGCTTTCGATCAGGTCGCCATCTTTGTCGGCGACGATCAGCACCCTCCACGGAAAGGACCGCTGGCCATGGGTCTTCGCCATGAAATCGGCGCGCTTCGTCACCGGCACATCGCGGTCATTGCGCGCCTTCTCCGCCAGGGCGTATGCCGGAAACTTGCCATACAAGCTCCGCCTACCACCACCTCGAAGATACAGACCCGGATAGTCCTCTAAGTCGGCTTCGGTCATCAGAACTTTGGGGCCACCAGCCACATCCACCAAAGCTGGTAGTGAGCACATCATCGCATCTGAAATCTCGCTGAGCTTGAGGTATTTGTAATCGCGCTCCGAATGGGTCTGGAAACTCTCTTCCTCGGGAAAATAGACCGCGTGATCGCCGACGAAAGTAAAGACTACCTCTTCTGTGACCACTTCGATTTCCTTGTCGATGTCGGTCGCAAATCGGTACGCCACCCCATCATCGTAGACACGAAAGACCAGCTCGAATCCCCCCTCAAATTTCATAGACATTTCATTAAATCGATCGTGTATCACCCTGTTCTTGACTCGGACCGGCGGAAAGATTTTCTCATCGACTTGCCTGCGGTGGACCCGGCGAACCTGTGGATTAACGCCCAGGACGATGCCGTCACCCAGCCGTAACGAAATAGCGGACGGCTCGATCAGGAGCTTCGATTTATGACTGACCGAATACTGTATCCTATCGTTTACCGTGACTTTCAGCCGGAGGGCTTCATGAGGGGAGAAGACCTCATAGTCTTTGCCTAATGATGCGGTGCTTAGCCACACACACGCCGCACATAACAGTGCCACGCATTTACACTTTTCCATTTTCGCGGCCTCTCTGTTCCAGACAATGATTCCTTGTTTGTACGATACCCAGAACATGGTAAGGCAAATGCGTGGGTTATCTCAAGAATATTAGAGCGACCGAGCAAAAAAACTATTGCGTTTTCTGCGCCAAACACCGAACATGTGTGAGCAGCACAGGGCCCAGGTATCCCTGTCGGAGAAAAACGTTTCAGGAGAACCACTGAAGGGAAGAACCATGAGCAAGTCAGCACGCATAAGTCTGTTTCTATCCATCTTGTTATTGTCGCCGCAGGCCATTCTTACCGCGAAAGAAGCGTATGAGGTTGAGGTCCGCACGGATGTGAGGATTCCGATGCGGGACGGCGTCGAGCTCTCGGCGAAGAATATCTTCCTGCCGAAGGCCGACGGCACGTTCCCCGTCATCCTCATCCGCTCGCCCTACGGCAAGGGCAATGAGAAACACGGCGACGGCCTGTTTTACGCCGGGCGCGGGTACGTGGTCATCAGTCAGGACTGCCGGGGCAAGGGAGCCTCCCAGGGCGAATGGGAACCCTTCGCCCATGAAGGCAACGACGGCCGGGATACGCAAAAGTGGGTCCTGGATCAGCCGTGGTGCAACGGCAGCATCGGCACGAGCGGCGGCTCATACGTGGGCTTTACGCAGTGGATTTCCGCCCCGAACGCCGGCGAGCATCTCAAGGCCATGTTCCCGCTGGTGCCGCTGGTGGATACCTATGGGGACGGCGTGTATATCGACGGGGCGTTGAACCTTGCTTTGATGATGGGCT
>SMTZ1_10006600_pt1 | contig 16196 bp, 22 predicted proteins | sample DeeMarSWOR136_30_FD_25667 | JGI IMG/M metagenome (IMG submission 25667)
TCATTTCATCTATTTCTCCAATGAGGTCTCTTCTACCAAACCTGGCAAAGAAACTCCATATAGTATTTATCGCTTTTCTCATGCTATCCTCTCCTTCAGAATGTCTGTCCTAGATTTAACGAGATGTTCTTTCTCTATTGCCTCTATGAACTGCCAGTCACGGCAGATTTCGTGAGCAGTCTTTATGAATCTTTCCTGTTCTTCTTTTCTCTTTTTCGAGTTAATATTGTATGATCGAATTGCATTTCTTGTGTCTTCTCCTGTGACGTATGGTCTGTTGTCTTTGAAAGCAGTTGCTTGAGATCTAATTACCATGCCCTCAATTTCTGCTCCGGTAGATCCCTCAGTTTCTTCTGCAAATTCTTCCATTGTATGGCTATTCAATCGTACATCCATAGTCCTTTTGAGATTAAAATGAATATTAAAAATCTCAATTCGTGCGTAGTAGTCTGGCAAGAGCATTGGAATTATGACTTCAAATCTCCCTTCTCTCAGAAAGTACCTATCAAGAGCATCGATGTCATTTGTGGCGCCTATGAAAATTGACTTACGTTCCTCATTTCCGAGATATTCAAGAATGTGAGAGAATACTCGCCTGGAAGTTCCTGAGTCCCCTTGTTCAGTACTACTCCTTTTTCCTAGTTGATCAATTTCATCAATGAAGACAATGCATGGAGCGTTTTCTTCTATGATTTCGATGGCATTTCTAATATTTTTTTCTGATTCACCCACGTATTTCGAATAAATGTCAGATGTTTGAAGCTTGAAAAACGGCAGCTGTGCAGCTTTAGCTGTTGCTCTTGCAAAGATTGTCTTTCCAGTTCCTCCCATTCCAAAGAGAAGAACCCCTCGTGAAGGTTCCATACATAGTTTCTTTGCTAGTTCCTGATTTTCCATAACCTTTATAATTCTCTGATTTATATGCTGTTTTACTGCTTTATATCCCCCAATACTTTCCATTCCGTACTTAGGGATTTCAATTTGCAGTATTCCCAATTTATTCACTTGTTCTCTTTTCATTGAAGCAATTGCTGATTGATTAAAGTCTCTGTATCTATAATAGCTCTTACACAGAGTACTTTCAATTAAATGGAGATTGAGACCTGCAAGAGCTTTCACGAGTCCATTTACATCGTTTTCAGTAAGCTCAAATTCTGTTTCGATTTCTCCGTTTGTGTCTTGATCAACTTCTGGTTTCTCTGTCAGTAAGGTGTGAATCTTGTTTATGATGATTTTCCGCTCTTCCTCTGTCGATGGTGGAGGTTTTGAGAAAATTACCCTGAGAAGTGTATCCTGTGGGAGGATAGACCTTGAAGATGAAATGATAATCACTGCAGAATGTTGGTTGAGTATTTGGGGATGAACAGCCCAGTTATTGACTGCAAGGGTAAGAGAATCATCCTGGGAAATGATACCCGTAATGACAACAACTGTCTTTTTGGTCTTAATTTCATTGTCAATAAGATCTAGGGCTTCAACAAGGCCTATCTTATCTGTTTGATTGAATACATTGTTGGAATCTGCCTTATGGAGTTCCCAGGTAGGTTTACCGTTTACATCTGTTCCTGTTTTTCTCCTGAGACCTTCCCACATATCATAATGAAGAATTTCATGGTTTTGCCATTGATGGAACTGACCACTTGTTAGAAAATCGAAAATTTGTAGAGTTCTCTTAGGATCGTCAGATTCTACTAGGACGACAGAGGAGAAGGTAGATCTCCACTTAGTTACGAAGTTTTCTATGTAATTCATCCGCACCAACCCCTAGTAATTAGTTCAGTTTCAATTCCCACTTCTCTGAGATCTTCTATCAGTGAAGCACCTGCTTCATGATTGTCTGAATAGTCTACGATTTGAAGATCTCCTTCCGGTGTAACGACCGTTAGAATTTCACAGAATCTGAGTTTAGTGTTCGATGACATTTCTCTCACTCTCCTGCATCGAAAGCTCTGCTTTGGGTGTTATTTCTATTGAATTTGTTTCTATTCCGATTTTTTTGAGCTCCTCAAAGAACTCTTCTGCCTCTTTTAGACAGGTTTTTCCTTTGAATCCTTCAAAGTCGGTGTGGATGTTACCGTCTTCTCTGGATACAAAGATTTTCATTTTTTCTTTCAACGGAATCCCTCCAAGGTTGTTCCTCTTTCTGTATCTGAGGTTACTCTCTGTGCAAATCTCCGCTTCTGATATGCATATTGAACGCCACAAACCTTGTAGAAGTGAATTAATTCTTCTTGAATCTGATTCCAGTTCCTTGATCTGTATGGATCTCCAACAAACTCTACACCAGAGTCAGAAATCCTGATTCCCATATCATAAGCCATACCTGGGAAATGAAAGACCAATTCGGCTTTCTCTTTTCTTTTCCCATAGCCTTTCACTGCTTCTTTGTTTAGCAGCCCAGGTCCACCAAGTTTCTGTTGGAGAAGGTTAATGGCTTGAATCATCAGATCTTTGTCATAAGTCAGAAGTTGACATGACCGTATTTCCATATGAGACATTATATCACATCCTTGTTACTAATGCTCTTAATCGTTCATCCATTGTTTCGAGGTTATAGGTGGCTTTTTTGAGAATTTCAATGGGTTTGTCGGCAGATGGTAATCTAAGAGCTTTAGCAATCAAAGAAGTAGCCTTTTCAAGCTCTTTTTCGTCATATTTTTTCCGTGAGAGTACTAGAGCAGTTGCGTCACAAGCTTCTGCCAGGTCTGAAATTAGCCAATCAAGGTTCACCGTTTTAGCCAGATTCGTGGTTTCTTCAACTGCTGCCCTCATAGAATCGTAGCGTGGTGCGTATTTGGTCTCTGCTGCTTGAGCAAGCTTTTGCATGATTCTGCTGAACCTCGAATGGAGATCTGAGACCATTTTTTCTATGATTCTCCTTCGGGTCCTTGAAAATTCGTCTTTTAATTGCTTTAGGGCTCTGTCCATTTCTTGTTTTACTTGATCAGTTGCTATGTCCATGAAGGTAGCAGTATCTATTCTGAGTGGCATTAAAGAAATATCGAAGTTCAGATGAGCTCTCAGTGAGAATAAACTTGTGGAATGAAAGACCTTTTCCTGTTCCTCTATGTATTCTTGTACGTTTTGCAGAAATTTTCTTTCTTCGTCTGTAGTTTGTTGGTTGAAATACCGATTGATCTCATCTTCAAGCTCCTTGAATTCTTCTTCAATCTCTCTTACTCCATCTAGGAATCTTTGTACGTTCTGAAGTGGGATTAAGTAGAAATTTCTATTACCTTCTCCCTTGCCCAGAATGAATGCACATTCTGCTAGTAGTTTGTAGAATTTTCTCCTTAGATTCTTGAATTTATTTCTGAATCTTGTGGGAGTAGTAAAAATTCCTACATCCTCTTTGATTTCTCTCCCTTCTACCTTTCGCACTCCGTTAACTCTAAATCTTCCTTCTGATGGAAGAGAGAAATCCAAGGTTACACCCTGAACTAGGATCTTCTGTTCTGGGAGATTGTCTAAGATGTACTCTATGTATTCATCTGCTATCTCCTGGTGTTCTTCTCTCCATTTTGTTTCCTGAGCCATAACTGTAGCCTGCATCTCTGATCACCCCAGATAGGAATTATCGCACTCTCGGCAGTACCAAAGCTCTTCTCCTGTTTTTGTGCTGACAAAAAGCTCCATTGGCTTTCTGCAGCACTCTGGTTCTTCAGTTGATTCTTCTTGTGTCATTCATGGTCACCTCTTTTGATTGAAGCATGTGCTTCAATATGCTTCATATTGAAGCACATATCTTTATAAAGGTTTCGGTCAAATTGAAGAAATATGAAGCAAAGTGCTAAATCTAGTGAAAAAGCAAAATCAAGTGTGTATGTTGATAGTGATCTGATCAGGTGGATAGACAAAAAAGTAGAAGAAAAGGTCTTTGGATCAAGGAACCATGCCATTGAGGTTGCTATTATTTTGTTGAAGGCACGAATTGAGCTCATAGAACAATTTCTTAAAGACATTGATGAAGTAAATCTGAAAGCTTTACAAAGATTTATTAGTGAATTGGAAAAGCAAGAATAAGTCTTTTCTCTCATAATTTTAAAGATTGTAAATAAAATGTTCCAATTAAATAATAGAAGAAGATCTTTTTCCTTTTGACGTTTGGGAAATAGATTAGCAACAAAACATGAAGAATAAAGTATTACAAAGAGTTGAATGCACCTCCATCTCACTTCTTCTGAATTTATGATGACTGTTAGAGCGGAGGGTTGGAAAATAGGAATAGTTTCCCCATTTGCTATTTTAGTAACTATCCAGAAGGATACGATTGCTGAAATAATTAAGCTAAATACACCAGTGTATCTCATATTCTTCCTCCGTATTCTTTTCCCCATGGCAAAACATATATTTCTCTTTCCCTTTTAGTTCTGCTTTGAAAAGACTTTATTTGAGATATTATCCTACTAAGAAGGTTTTTAGTGTGTTTATTGTTCCTTCCTTTATGGGGAGCGATTTCCTGGTGTACCTCTATTGTGATCTTACCCTTTTTCTTTTTCCAGATCTTGATGTGAAAGCGTGGATATCCTTCATTGGTGACTGCTGATAAGCCATTTTGAGTATATTTGACAATCCAATTACTCTTTTTCAAAAGATCTGCTATGATTTGAATAGAATAATTCCAAGAAATGTCAGATCTCGTAATGTTCACCCCTATGATTTTCCAATGAAGCAGGTGCTTCAATCTTCTTTTTGTAGTCTTTTACATCAAAGCTATCTATAGCTTGGGAAAAGTATTTGATATAACGCCCTTTTGAAAGTAAAGAGAAATCTTGATACCATTTCATTAACGAGTTTTGATACTCTTCTTTTTGAACAGGATAGAAGAGTTCTAAGATTTTCTTAATCTTTTGAGTTTTCATATCTCTAAATTCAAATCTACCGAGGTGAAGAGAGTTTACTACCTTTTTAGGGGGAAATTTCCATTCAATTCTTTGGAAAACTTGATCATATTCTCCATGTGTTTTTCTAAACCAGTTCCACATTTCATTTATGGAATTAAAGCCATCAGTAATTGCCAGTTCTGCTAACATCCTCCTGGGCCAGTTATAGGGATTCGGCTTAGATCTGCAATAGTCACCCCAATACGGAGGTAAGTTTCTAATAGCCCAATGTGATATTTTTGGTTTTTCCTGCGAAAGATGCATTCTAAATTTATATTCGCATGAGCATAAGGTTACTCCTAAAAATTCACAGTTTATAGTTCTCAGACCTGTGTAAAAATGTAGTACATCTCCTATTTTGATGGGAATTTTCCTCAAAGCTCTTATTGTTGCAAATTTCCACCATGGATCTCCCCATAAGATCATAGGTACTAAAAATCTCTTAAATCCAAGTAATGTCAATAGTACACCTCCCAGTCTTTTAATCTAGTAGATTTGTTGTATTTTACTTTTCCGAACAATAAGAGGATTGGAAGGAATATATGTTCAATTTTTTTCAACAAAAATCTCTTATTTTCTCTTTTAAGCCTTTTTTGATAGTTATTGTTTAATTTTTCTTTTTTATCTTCGTATTTTAATTTGTCCCAGTTAAATTCTGAATCGTAGCAGTTTTGAAGTTCCGATTCACAAATATCACACCATCTTAAGATTTTAAAGAAGGAGTTTCTACCACATTCATGACATTTATAAAATGAATCATCTCTTGGTTTCCCCCTGGGGATTGGTAGGTACTTCCAGAGGAAAAAGAGCATTGGTGCAGGCCAGTGACCGTGAGGAAGCCGGATTAAATCATAATAATCGCAGTCTTTAGCAAAATAGAATTTTAAGAATACCATGTACCTTCCTCCTTTTTCTTTTTAATATCTTTTATGAAGTCTATTGCTCTCTGAGATGTAAAATAAATGTAAGTAGCTGCAATTCCCGGCGAATGTTCTCCAAAGCTCCATTCTGTAAAGTATGATGCTTTTTTACCCTGGGGATTTATGACTGTTATGAGGGCTAGCCCAAGTGGGTCTCCAATTTTGTCTATGACAAGCATCTCTCGAGGGTTTCTAAAGCGGATTTGATGCGATATGACAACCATTAAGCACCCTCCTTTTCTTCTTTCTCTTTTCTCCTCTTCAGATTTTGTTTTCTGATTTTAACAATTAGATCTTCTAAGTCTTTTGTCATTTAGAATCACCTCTACTTTTTAGAAAATCTTGAAGAATATCTTCGGACACTTTCCATAAGTTAATTCTCTGAGGGGAAATTACAGAATCCCAGTTTATAGAAGGTTTTTCTTCTGGAATTTCAGTAAGTAAGGTTTTATAACCATTATTATTTCTTCCACCAAAAATCCTGATTAAGTGCTCTTTTGAATCTCCCCAGTTCACACATGACGTGTCAAATGGCTTTCTCTGTCCGATCAACTCTTTTTCGATCCCTGCATTATCTAGTATGTATTTGAAGAGCCATATTCTTAACTTTTTTGGTGAAATACTCCACGAATGTTCTTCACTTCGAGGTAGAATATCAGGAATTTCATAAAAAACATGAACATGGAGTCCTTTCCCTCCTGTAAATGCTAGGATATAGGGAATCTCCATGTTAATTAGTCCTGCTATTAATTTGTTTCCATATTGTACTACTTTGGTCCAATTTTTAAAATCTAAATCGAATACTATTTCATTATGTAAGATTGTCCTATGATCTACTGGGAAAGTTGCTTGATTTAGTTGATTCCATTTCGTTGGCTTTCCCTTTACTTCTTTTGAGACCTTGACAGGTATAATTGAAAATTCTTGGAGAAGTTGCAACCAATTAATCTGTGTTTTCCTAAATGAAACAACATCGTCAGTTTCTGAAATTATAAATAAGGGAATTTCAGAAACATTTTTGAAAATGCGTGTCCATCTTACTGCAAGTTGCTTTTTGCAAATAGATTTTTGGATTAAGTAATCGACATCTTTTGCAGGAACATCTTTGACGGCGTGAATAGTTATTTGTCCATTATCATTACAATCATAGATAATGAATTTATAGATTCCATCTTTTGCCTTTAATTCTTTGTGATTTGTCCTATAAAAAACGAATTGACCTGCATTGAAGTATAACTTTTCTTTACTACGTAAGTAATTCCTTGTTTTTAATTTTGCTGTCTTTATTTCTACGAGTCTATTAAAATTAGAATCTACTCCATCACTGTGAACATTGCTATTTTCTGAAATGTCGCAAAGAGCCATGAAATGATTCTGAATTGTGAAATGAAGGCCACCATTAGCATATTTGAAGTTTCGTTTTTTAGATCTTTCGGTTTCTTCTTTTATTTCCAATTCTCTAAAGAGTTCTTCCAGTGACCCAAGTATCTTGAAATAGTGGGGAATAGATTCGTAAATGATCCCTTTCTTTTTCATTTCCTCTAGGGTATTCCAAGACATAACATTGGTTATTTCTGAGAATTCTATCCCTTCAGATTGAGCAGTATTAAAAATATCTTCTCTTCTTGCTCCATTTCCTTTATTTTCTTCATCTAAATCATCTATTATCTGAAGCAAGTGCTTTTCTACTTCATCCAGCTTTATCACCTCCCTGAATGAAATCTGTTAGGAAGGTTTGAGGATCTGGATTTTTTCCCCATAAACGTGATTGATTGCTGTCTCTTTTCGCAGGTTCGAATGCTCCTAAACTTTTGAAAATCTTTGCAGCTTGATCTTCTGTGAATCCTTTGTTTAGGAGTAATAGGTGTGCTTCTTTTTTTGGCTCACGTGCATGTGCTTGTGCTTTTTCTTCTGGATGGCCTAGTTCTACATATTTTTGATAATCTGAGATGTATTCCTCTTTTAAATTCAAAATTTGCTCCTGAAGTTCAGTATCAAAATTTTGCCAGCTGAAATGTGGGTGACCAACAAGAGCAATTTTGTAGACTATGGTTTTGGGTCTCTTTTTAAGGATAATTCCTAGCTTTTTTGCAGTCTTGAAAACGTCTACTCCCATTGCTTCTGGGAGGAAAGTGAATATTTGATTATTTTGAGTGACAGAATAGATTTTTTCTCTTAGTAAGGCTTTTACATGTTTTTGCCAATATCTACTACATTTTGCCTTTTTTTCAGACCATTCTGGGTGAATTTTGAGCATTTTTTCCATTTGGCCTTTAAGATCAAATTTCTGAAAAGCAAAAAAGTGGGGTTGATTCAGATCTAAGAGTTCTTCTATAAGGGGTGCATGAGGGGGACATTCAGATCTTGAACCATAGAAGGGACAGCCTTCTTTATTATTTGGATATTCGAGCTTACACCACTGGCGGGTGCGTCTATCTATTACGAGCTTTTCTGTTACATCTAAGTAAATGAATTCCAAATCTTCAGCCCATTCTTCCGTTAAATTCACCTCCGAAGTCTTCAATTTTTGTTTGACCTGGTTTTCCAGGATGCTTAGACCACATTGAATTTTTCCCCCAGATTGCAGCTTGGAACAAAGCAGGACTGAGATTATGTGATTTTGCAATTTCCTGTATTATTCTTTCATATTCTAAATAATCTTTGCTTTTTATGCCTGATACTCTTTTATAATCTGGAATTTCAATATTGTACCCTAAATCTTTTAAAAAACGGATGATCCAAATGTCGATTGGAATTACATTTTCATACTGACATTTTATCATGAATAAAGAAGCACACTTTAGACCGATGCCTGGGGCAAGTTCAGCTAGTAAATTTCTTAATTCAATCTCTCTTTTTTTTCCATTGGTGGCATCATGGAGTATGTGGGTAGGAACATCAGTATTCTCCCACCATTCTACGAATGCTTTTAATCTCCTCTTTCTCTGGTTGGGAAATCTGGTTCTACTAATTAATACACAAACTTGATCCCAGTTTTCCTGGATTTTTTGAGGAGTATCTAACTTTCTGTTTAAGAAACTTGAATAAATTTGAAACTGTTTGTCAAATCTTTCTGTTGCAGATAGGATACTCCATAAAGCTGCTTTGAACATTTCTGGGATAGTTAGGGGACTTATCGCCTCATTTTGAAGTATGAAAGAAGCGTTCTTAATGTCCCTTTCTGTTAGTGTCCACTGTAATTTCTTGTTTTCCATTATTTTCCTCCTTTAAGAGCTTTAATTTGGAATAATCGAATACCTGCGTTAGTCAAAAGATCCATTTTTGCTTTGTTTTCCATATCATACTCTTTATCGTAAACGATTTCTTCAATACCTGCGTTTATCATAATTTTAACACAGCTCATGCACGGAAAATGAGTTGTATATATTGCTGAACCTACAGTGGATGTTCCGTGGTAAGCAGCTTGAATAATAGCATTCTGTTCTGCATGAGTTCCCCTACATAAGTGAGATTCTTCCAAAGATTTTGATTCTAAACGTAGACAAGTTTCTTTTGTACAGTGGGGAATTCCCTTTGGTGCTCCATTATATCCTGTTGCTATGATGTGTTTGTCTTTAACAAGAACTGCACCTACATGTTGTTTTATACATGTTGATCGTTCTGAAACGAGATGAGCGATTTTCATGAAATAGGAATCAATATCAAGTCTCATTTTCTGATTCCACCCCCATAATGTTCAATTTTTCGCCTCCCTTACTATTTCATGTAAGTTATCAATAGAAAATCCTTCATCTTTTCTGAATTTAAAGGATTTTTCAGTTTCTTTTAATTTGTGAGGATATTGAATCCGCATTTTTCGATAAGGGAATTTTGCAGCTACTAATGGTATTGTACCTGCTCTTTTTGAGAATGCTATTAAGTCTTTTATATCCTTTTTCTCTATATAAATTACTTTATTTTCTTTATTTGTAGTTCTTTTTACTTGAAATGCAAATGAAGTACCGCTTAAGAATCCAACAACGTCGGGATGTGGGTTCTGGTAACTTCTTCCCGAACCGGGAACACGTATTGCTGCACCTCCCAGATCCCAGAATAAATTTACCAATTCGGTTTCTGCTGCTCTGCCACTCTTATATGTTCCCCCTTTCATCTATGTACCTCCCTGAATTTTTAAACAGATTGTTTTTTCTTTGAGCCACCATTTAAGTTTCGTTCCTTTTTCTACTTGTTCTGGGAGGTAGATAATCCGTGTTTTACGTATTCTGCCCCTTATTATTGGTTTCAGTTCCCAGTATCCACTACTGAATTTAAATTTGAAGGTTTTTGTCTTATTATTACTCTTTTTATGTCTTAGATTCGAATGTTTGTAAATTGAAATTGGTATTTTTGCTCTTCCTCTTTCATATACTACTGTTTCTTCTTCAATCGGTTCTTCTTCTGTTTCTGTTCCCTTCTCTCTTACTGTTTTTGTAAGCTGTTCCACTGCTTCTGTGAGTTTATCTGTCTGCTCTGTTACTGCTTCTGTAAATCTATTCATTTGCTCTGTTACTGTATTTGATAATACACTTGCAGATTCTCCCAGTTCCTTTATTGAGCCGACGTGGGCCTGTATATGCTGACCATATCCTTCCATAACGTTAGAAAAATTTCCCATTGTGCTTGACATTTGGTAAATATTCCTTGATATTTGTTTATTTTGCTCTGGAAGATCTCTTAAATCGCTTGTTTTGATTCTGCCAGTAGCAATTTCTTCTACGAACTCTGTGTAATTGTCAGCATATAAATCCACGTTTTCCCTTCCTTGCATTTCTAAATGAATTGCTCTTGATTTGTCAATTACTACTGTAATTTCTAAGGGTTCTCCATTACTGTCGAAAACTGTTGTTTTGCATTTTAAGTACAAAAGACCTTTTTTAACGCATTTTTTCGCAAATGGATCATCTTCAAAAGCTCGATGTTCTAAACAAATCTTTACTGGTTCCGATAAATCTAAGATAACATCATAATCCTTTAATCTTTTCCTCAGATCATTTATGAAGTTACTTAATTGATCTTGAAATTCAAATTGTGTTTTAAAAATGAAGTGTTTTTTAGGACAGACATTTATTATTTGTGAATTTACGTCTTTTGCCATATATATGTAAGCTTCTGGTAAATGCTTTTGTATTGCCTTCTTTTCAAATATCCATGCTGTTTTCTTTAGAATTTCATGGTTACATCTTAGCACCCTGAACTGTAAGATTAGTCTGTGTGCATTATGGATCTGCCAACTGAGTGCTTCTTCAAATGTCTTGAACACTGGTTTATCATTGGTAGTATTTTGTTCTTTAGCTACAGATTTTTCCTTTTTCGAATACGTTCTATCACATTTTTCCAGTGTTTTTCGATTATTGAAAAATTCTGTTAATCCTTTAATTGTTACTTCAGATGGGACAAACACCCAACGCACTCCCTCTTTTTTCATACTGATTAGACCTTTTTTTTCCAAATTTTTAGCATGTTCTATAACATATTTCGAAGAAAGTTTACATTTTTTACCCAATTCTGTTGCAGTGTAAGGTGTGTACTTATTTTCTTTTGAAAGTATTTCTAAGAGGATTTTCTTTTCATGTTCGCAGAGTTGCAATTCACACCCAGTTCCTCTTAGCAAGTCTTTCTCGAAATTCGAAAAGTTTTCGAAAAAGGTCCTGTATTTTGAAAAACCATTTTCCTCTTTTTGAATACTTTTCTCTGAAGCAGGTGCTTCATTATATTTTTGAGTAAGGACATATTTTCCCCTCGCTACTCTCTTTACGATTCCTCCTTGCATCATTACGTCTAAATGATATGATGCTGTAGAAGGGTTTACAGAAGCGAATTTTGCGATTTCTCCTAGATTGGATATTCCATTTTGTATTTGTATTGCAATTAGAATTAAAGCTCTAGTGGCTATAGTATTCCCTCCTCTTTAGTTGGAGGTTTACACCACTTTATCCAGTGAAAATAACCATTTTTTTGTCCGTATGCCTTTTGAAAACAATCCCACATCAAAATGTCACATTCATCGTCTGGCGTTTTCCCGAATCCATCTTCATAGGCAATGTGGTTAATAAATGATTTTTCAAGTAATGCCGGTTTATTATAGTTACACATGAATATTTTGGGGATTTTATTTTCCAAACACAAAAATAAGGGCCATTCGTAAGTACATATTGTCTTACCTAAAAATTTTTGATTCTCGGAGTTTAGATTCTCCCAAAACTCTAAAATGTCACCTTTTTTTATTGGTTTTTTCCAACGGTATTTTATTTTTGCACTTTTTTTGCATCTGGGAACACATTTTATAATCATTGATACCCATTCAGATCCGAAGCTCACTTGTTGCATACCTCTCCCTCCCTCTCTTTTTTCTCTGCCCTGGGCGCAAGACAATAACTGCATTCTGCACCCCATAAATTGAAATCAATCCTTAAAGGTATTTCATGTCCTAAATAAATCGTGATATTATCACGGAGGAAGGGGAGTATATCTACAATTGGTGAAAGACTGTGTTCACCTTTTGCTTCTCCTGTACTCTCAATCTTTTCAAAGTCTTCAATTTCAGCAATGTAGGAACATGAAGTCCCGCAATAAGCTGAAGCCCAGAACGAATTATCAACCCCATCATTATAGAAGAGCGTGAATTTATCTGAAATCTTGCAACATTCCTGAATGATCTTTTTAAAAATTTCTGCATTTAAAGTGATTTTTACTGTATAATCGAGATCTGGAAGCTCATATTTATCTGATATTAATGAAGTTGAATCACTCAAAAAGAAAAAACGTCTTTTTGTGCGTTGTAATGGTGATTTTAAAGTATACATCAAATCTCTGCCATTATATCTTATATTTAATGAATCTCCTGTGTTTTTTTCCCTACTATAAATTTTGAAAATCTTAGCCAATTCTTCGGGGTCTATTCCTATTTCTGCATTTTTTGATTCAAATTCGTCAAAAATAGAATTCTTAGCTTCAAATTTTAACATGTAAGTGTGTTGTGGTTCCATTATAGTAGTAAATAATCTTCCTTGATCTACACCTAGAGGTGTTTCAATATCGTTAATCTCTGAAAACAATCTTATCCAATCTGCGAACTTTTCTGCTTCAAGTGATATAGAAAAATTATTACTCATATCACCCCACCTCTATTAATGTAACAGGAAATGCACCTCTTTGGTTTGCCCATTTATCATTATCATAAAAATAAAGTATTCCATCGTGAGGATTGAAGATAACTCTCCCCCAAGTTTTCTTGGCTCTTAAGAATTTGTCACGTTTGTATACATGTTCCTGTAACCATCCTGGTTCAAAATCTTCCCAGGATGTTGGATTGATATGACCTCTAACAATAATTTCATAGTAGTCTCTGTAGATTACTTCGGGATTGAATTTTTCAATTCGTTCTATAGAAATCCCTCCTCGAGTAGTTTTTCAATTGTTTTTTCTTCTGAAAGATTTGGTTCAATCCTAAATGCTTTTTCTATCTTTTCTTTGTCAAATTTGACTCCACTTTTCTTTTCAAGGTATTTAATGATTATTTCTAACTTTTCTAAGATTGGATCTCTTTCGAACTCTCCTTTCCACTTCACTGCTCCGTTTTTGTCTTTTTCAACTAACAGTGTAAGGTATTTATTTCTTGACAAACCAAGTTCTTCAGCCCTTTTTGTGGCAAAATTCAAAAGATTAGGATCAAAGTAGACTCCTGTGTATGTCATTAGAGATCAATCCATTTAGAAGATTCTCTTTGTATACGTGGGGCTAGGATTTTCATACCTTCAATCACTGAATGACTGAAATTGTGTAACCTTTCAATTTTTATGTTATGAATCCCCAGTTGAGCAAGATCTCTCCTCAAAAGTTCTCTTAGCCTTCCTGAGAAATGGAATAGTACAGCTTCTGATGAAAAGGGCTTTCCAGTTAGAAAGATCGTTTGAATGAGCTCTGATCCCATGTCTCTTACTGTGAATGCTGTGTCCCAGATCACTGAGTGTACAGGGGGAAATTCGTATGCTGAACTGAAAAGGCAGTCAATGATTCTCTTTTGCATTTCTGTAGTTATCTGAATTGTCCTGAGTCTTTTTAATTCATCAATTACTACAACTTCACGTTGTGGAGAAAGTATTTCATGTTTTAACTGAATCATATACTTGAAATTTTCTGAACTGGCATCTTCTACGTCTAAATTGATACCGCACATTTCTCTGAGCTCTTGGGCTGTTGCAACTGTCATAGTTCTCCCTGCTCTGCTGCTTTGAGAAGCTACAAGCTTTTGGCCTGTCCGCACTTTTACCAAAACAGGGGCTTTTCCCTGAAATGCCTGAACACTTGTGTTACCGTCTCCTATGTCAACGAGAATACACTTTTCTTTAAATTCTGCTGAAAATGCTGTTGCAATTGGCTCGGGCAAAAAATAAACTCTCTTAATGTCTTTGATTTCTCTTAATTGGTCCATGATTACTTCTCTATCGTAAGGTGTCATGTCAATAGGTTCTGACATCAGGAGATCAAGATTATCTCTGAGTCTGAGCTTTTGCAGCGAGAGTCTAACGAATTCTGTAAAAGCATCTGGATGCCTATCTAGTTCTTCACCTGCTAATTTAGCACCTGCTTTGATCCAAATTAGGTCTCCTGTTCCTGCTTTCTGCAATGCTTCCTCTCCAATTAGTACGTTTCCTGCATCATCGTAAAAAATGACTGTTGGAAACGAATGCACTTGCTGAAAGTTTGGAAAGGCTGCAATGTCTGAGTTACTTGTTCCAAAATCAGCAATAACCAATTTATTCAAGTTCATCACCTCTTAAAACTTGAAGCTTTTGCTTCACTTCTTCTTGCTTACCACAGGTTAGGTCTCTTTCAGGACAGTACCCTAGCTGCACGCAAGAAGGTCCTGCTTCTGAGCCCTATTACAGCAACGTTGAGCGAAGAGATGAAGTAATTCTCTTGCATTCATTGTCACTACGAGGTTTGTTTTTGTTGCATTCGGCATGACAAAGCGTGCATCCTCTTGTGGAATTCCACATTCTACGAGTTTTTGGTAGATGGAATAGCATTTTCTGGTTAGTTGATTAAAGAGAACTCTTGTTTTTTCATTTTTTGAGATTGTTTCTGGAATAACGAAAGTTTTTGGATCTCTGAAAAAAACGTATCTCTGGGATTGCTGAGTGAAAGAAGCAATTCTATATCTGACAACCTGATGGGAACATGAGCGGGAAATACCTTCTAAGGAAAAGGTGAAGCTTGCATGCTCAATGACAGAGATGTGACCTTTTTCTATTGCATCTGTTAAGTGGACCATATCAGTTTCATCGTTCCAAAATTCTATGAATTCTGACCAAGCTTTGGGAAACTTGGAAACTAGGGCAGCTTGGGCGCATAGTCTTTCAGGATCTGGGGTATGTCTAATTAATACCACTTTCAAGCTGTATCACCTCTCAATGGATTTTTCTGTTTCAGTGTAGATATTGTCATCCCATTTCTCCCAGAAGTCTCTCCTGACTCTTGTTGGATTTTCAACAAAGATTCCGCAGTTTTCTCTCTTAACAAGTTCGAAGACTTCATCCTTTTCCCAACACCCGGCGAATACAATCTTTCGCATGAGTCTGCTGTACACTTCATAGAGAACTGCATTACTACACTGAAGGCATGTGTGTGTACACTTAGGGAGTCTTTCAACCAATTACCCCCTCTCCTATCTTTTTTTCAAAGCTGATTGAACAAGAAGTGTCTATTTCAGTGATGTTGCAATTTTCCATTACTGCAATTTGGTGCAATTTTACAAGGAAAATAATGAGATAGCTATTGTATAGAGATTCACCATCTACATTAAATAACGTGTCAATCTCTATTTCAATACTTGAGCTTTTCTGATCTACGCAATCTTTGAACGTTAATGGGATTCCTCCTAGTGTCGAAAAATCATCGATGTATTTCCAGATGGGCGAAGTTTCTGTTATTCTGTCACTAAAATAGATTCTCATGTGAGAGTAAGGGCTCAGAGCTTTTTCATCAAGCAACTTTATGAGATCCCAGAAATTCATTGAAATGCCTCCTGATTAGCCTCCTGATTAGCCTGATAGAGGCGGTCTGATATAAAATTGACCTCTTCCAATGAGAAACCATACTTTTTTGCAATATGATAGCACCGCCAGTCTTTTTTTAGTAGTTCTTCAATTTTTTCTCGGCTGTTCGGCGTTCTTTCATTGCTCGTTTGTGTAACAACTACTACTGCTCCATTTGTATCGAATCCGTACTTTTCTGCTGTATGTATTACTGCATTCACAGGTTTATTGAGTTTTTTTGCTATTTCTTTCAATGAGAGCCCTTTGAGCCATAGTTTCTTGAAAACAGGTAATGGAATATAGTTGCTGTCTAAGCCTAGTTTCTTCATTCTTTGTAATACTGATCCCTTCGTAAC
>SMTZ1_10004639_pt1 | contig 16195 bp, 17 predicted proteins | sample DeeMarSWOR136_30_FD_25667 | JGI IMG/M metagenome (IMG submission 25667)
TCATCAGATATGGTTTACAGTGGGAACAAGGGAACTCCTTATACACTCTATGATGAGCCTGATCCACTCTCTGTTTATGGGAGAACAAAACTTGAAGGTGAAAAGGCTATTCAGGAAGTTGGAGGTAACTATGTTATTGCAAGGAGTGCTCTTGTCCTTGGCAGAGGGAGGTTTAGAAAGGGGGGATTTTTGGACTGGATGGTCGAAAAGGTTCATAAGAATGTGAGACTTCCGCTCTTTGTTGATCAGTTGAGAACGCCTATCATTGTTGATGACCTAGTGGATGTCATCTTCAGACTGGCTGGGTCATCTTTTAGTGGGATACTTCTTATCGGTGGTGAGGAAGGTGTCAACAGGGTAGAGATTGGAAAGAAGCTTTTAACTGCTATGGGTAAGCCTCATGAGATGATAAAACCGATTTCAATAGATTCAATCGCGAGCTCTGTGCCGCTCCAGAGGGATTTAAGGTTGGATAATTCAAGGCTTAAGGAGGTTATTGGTAAAGAGCGGTTTATAAGGATAGAGGAGTATTTCAGGAGATTAGGTAAAATTTAAATTTTGCTCCATGCTCTAGCATGCCAAAAAACTCACTCCCTCTACTCACCCTCTCCTTCTCTATTTTTGGTTAGCATTCATTCACTGATCATAGAGGACAATTCGTCCGTTAGGTGCGGTGTAGTGCTTGAGGACGCAGAGGATCGGCCTGAAGCTTTTTTAGGTAAGGGGGGGACGTGGCGTTGGTGACCTAGGATTAACAGATACCATTTCTTAATCCAGAAAAGCGACCAAAGACTCTCGGATCAGATCGCCTTCCCGAAAACGCTGGGGTCTTAAGGGGTGGATATCCAGGGTCTTGGCCTTTCCTTCCACAATCAACTCTGCAACAAGCATTCCCACTGCGGGGCTGTGTTGAAATCCATGTCCACTAAAACCATTGGCGCAGATAAACCCTTTTAGTTCGGGAAAGGCACCAATAATGGCATGATGGTCAGGGGAGATATCATAGAGACCAGCCCAGCCTCTGGCGATCCTCGCTCCTTGCAAAATTGGCACTCTATGAACAGATGTGGCTGCCGTCCACTCCTGGCCTTCAAAATCCACTGTTTCATTAAAAGAGGATTCCAAATCCTGGGGACCAGCAAGCAGCAGCCCTCTCCCTTCTCTTCGCATATACCATCCATGCTCCAAGTCGATCACCATAGGAAATGTTGAGGGGAGTTCCTCAAACGCGTCCGTAAAAAAGAGCTGCCTTCTAAGTGGGCGCACGGGAAGGACCAATCCCACCAGAGCTGCGACTCTCGCCGCATATGGCCCGGCTGCATTAACAACCATTGGGGTCTTTACCCGCTGTCCGGTAGAGGTTTCTACAGCTTTCATTTGACCTCCCTTCAACTGAATTGCGGTGACCTCCACTCGTTCGCGAAGCATCGCACCCAGCCGCCTTGCTCCCTTAATGAATCCTCTTAGTATCTCGTAAGTACCTGCATACCCATCGTGGGCAGTAAATGACCCCCCCACCAGGTCATCTACTCGCAAAAATGACCATCGAGAGTGCATTTCTTTTGCATCCAGAAGCTCCACTTCCAGGTCCAAGGTCTTCATGAGTTGGGCGTTAAGCTGGAGATCCCTCCACCGCAACTCATCCCCAGTCAAAAAGAGATAGCCTGTTTGGTGAAACTCAGGGTTTATACCAAACTCCTCTTGAAACCTTCCGAAGACCTTGCGACTTATCAGTGAAAATTTAACATTAATCTCTGTGGAGAATTGAGTTCGGATCCCGCCAGCACACTTGCCTGTTGCGCCCTCCCCCATCATATCTCGCTCCAGAAGAAGGACGTTTTTAACGCCCTTTTTTGCAAGATAATAGGCGATGCTCACACCGATAATACCGCCACCGATAATGATCACATCGGCTCGTTTGGGTAAGTTGTGGTTCATGGCCCCAGGTGATTGATATGGTACTGAACAAGGTAGCAGACGGATTTTAACTGTAGTTACCTATCATTTAAGGGAAATTACCGGGAATGCCTACTGTCCGATTTACCATCATAATGGTGCGTAGCATCTTGAGTGTTAGGGAGTGCGTACTGGGCATGTTTTTTAAATAGACAAAAGTTCCTTTTTTGGTGAGAAGAGGGTAGGGGATAGTAGCTTAAAATGAAGGGTATGGCTTCAACCAGCAAATCAAATCCCTTCTGGTAAGACATGCGTCCTACAAAAAGGGTGGTAGGATCCACAGGCCCAATTCCGTCAACAGCTTTCACCTCGGCTGGATTGATCCACCCATCAAAGTGGTAGTGCGACTGTCTTTCTCCCATTCTGGTGAATACGTGGACTTCATGCCCTTTTCGCTCCATAGCTGCGGCCATTTCAGAAACTACTGTTGCCATACCACCAACACTAATGGAGTGGAGAGATTCCCATGAAAGCATAGCAATACGCATAGGAGTAACCTGCACTATGTAAGATTGGTGTTTACACTTCTTACTTCACAACTCGTAAGTTATACATCATCACCATCTCATCAGAAAAACTTTAGCTGAAGCACCTCTGTCACACTAAACCTATTCCTCTGTTACTGGCTTGTGAATTTTTGTATCAATCTGTTTTTCATACTTATGCAATATGAGATCCAATCCCTTTCTCACATATTCAGCTTGTGGAATCTTGGTTGTTTCTGACAATTTTTTAATCTTCTCTGCCTGATCTATATCTAAATAGACACTGCGTAGTACTTTATTTCCCACAATAAATCACCTCCTTTAAAACGACTTAACATTAGGTCTATATTAATATATTATAAATATTATCTCTGTCAATAAAAAAAGTCAATATATTGTATTTATTTTTATCTTTAATACACTATATTGTATTTATTAAAATTAGTGATGAGTGCTGAGTAATAAGATATGAGATACTACGTGCTTCGTGTTGCAGGTTACGAGTTACAGAATACACAAAAATCGACATTACAACTGGAAAGGGTTGCACGCTTATCAGCTCACTTTTCATACACAAGAGGAAAAAGAGAGAAATTAACTATGGTAGTGATGACTACCGTGACCTGAAATATCCTTTTGAATCATATGCTTATCCTGCCAGCAATTGATAAATGGAGTTTATACTTTGTAAAGCATAACGCGTGATATTCTCACATCAGTCCGCAAAAACTTACTCTTTCTAAAAACAACCAGTAACTTCCCCTTTACAATTTCCAAAGAAATTGGTAGTTTTGATTTAGATTACAGGAGATTAAGGGAGAGCGTTGCTAAGATTAAATTGTTACGCAGGAGAAGGTGACGTATATGGAGAAAAAGGATAAAGTCACTATTCTTTTATCTACAGCCTTGCTAGTAGTAATAGCTTTGGTAATTGTTGAAAATCAAATACACAAAAGGAGGCTCGCTGAGCTAGAGGGAATTATTAAGGGGCAGGAAGAGAAAATTAAGCAAATAGAGGATGAAGAAAAGATTAGGCAACAAAAGATAAAGACTGCGCAGAGCGCTCAGGCTAGAGAAAAAGCTATAGTAAAGGGTTTTCTTGAAACGTGGAAAAAAGTAGTTGGTCGAGATGCACCGTATGGAGATGTAGTTGTGAGCGGTGGAGTGATGAAGATTTATTTTTCTGATGAATACGAGGCTGTTGCGTTTATTAGTCATACCCCTGAAGTCATCGCTCGTTTTGCTCTTGATTATTTCTTAAAAGAAACAGGACTCAAGAACGGTACAGTTGAATACTATACTCCCCTTAAAAGAAAGATGTTTTCCATATCAGGGAGTCTCTCTAGTCGAGAAACTAAGAGGTATTATGAGGAAGAATGACGCACAAGGGAATTTTTCCTCTACGTGCTCCATTAAAAAAGCATGTGCCTATTAAATAACACATACTGTTAGGAGGCTGTTATGACAAAGGACGAGCTCATACACACGCTTAAGGAAGATCTTGAAGTGAAGAAAGAGGTGGTTGCTCTTAAAGCTGTAAAAGAAGCCCCCACAGATGTTCCACGCTACGAGGGTCAAGCTATGCCGGGTATGTGTGCCTTACTAGGCGAGATCCTGCAGGAGGGATGTGTTTGGTACGTGACCAAGAAAAACGTCGGTTGTTTTATGTCGTTGACGGCAACCGGTACATGTAAAAACCTGACCCGGGACAAGTACCTTAAGTTTATGATCAGTCAAAATGAGGTGTATCGCATGCACAAAGACCCAGATACCGTTGTAAAATATTATGATAAAGTGGATGATTTCTTTAAGTACCCTGAGTTTACCGGCACAGGGCTTGTTGTAGGACCCCTTGCCAAAGTTGACAATCCCGACCTAGTGTTTCTTATTGTTACACCCCACCAGACCGACATCCTGAACCGGTGCCGCGCCTACATAGGTGATTTCTCACGCGGTTTTGGAGGAAGCGGATCCTGCATCTTTAACATACGGTACTCATTTGTGACGGGAGATCCCTGCTATTCTGTAAGTGATACAGCCTGGAGGGTGTTCGGAGGTTTAGGGCGCGATGAGCTTACCTACACCTTTCCTTATTCAAAACTGATAGAAATAGCTGACCAGATAAAACCTACAGCGGACTATATCAATAGCTATAGCCCGGCGCTCTAATCAAAGAGTCATAGGGGGGAGAAAGAAAAAAAATGAAAATGGAAAATTGGGTCAGTTAACCTTTTTAATTACTGCTGAACTGCTATTTCAGCACAATGTTATCAAAGTAGTTTATGCTTCAGAGAAGATGCAAGATTCAACGTAGTGTGGTCTTCTAATGCTCCCCATGTATCAGCTTCTACACCAATGGAATCAGTTGTAGTATTATATCCCATCATTACCCTTTATGTAATTTTTTAACTCCCTCAGCTAAGACGTACTCTAAAACAGAGTAAAAAAAATTTTGAATATTAAAAAAAATATTTGACAAATATATTAAATAGTGATATCATAAAAAATTAAATTAATTATTAGATACTTTTAGAAGCCGGTTTGCTTTAGCAATTAGCAATAGTAGGCAAATCGGCTTTTTTAGCTTCAAAGGATAAAGTGCCCTGAAGCAGGTGTTTATCTTAAGGAAAAATATTAAAGAAAGGAGTTTACAAATGATCTGCCAAACTGTTAAGGAAGGAACTGAGTGCTTTTTTATGACAAAGCAGGGCTGTAGTATTAACGGCGGTACATGCCACACGATAGTGGAGAGCTGTGAAGGGTGCGACCGTATAAGAGAATATCCTTCCGGGAGATACTGCACTTCCTATCCTCGGCCCGAAAGCAAGTGGCGAAATGGGGGATGCAATTTTGCAACCCATGTAGAACATGAGCCCCAAAAAGAAGAAAAGAAGCTCAATGCATTGAAAGCGTCTAAAAGAAAAGCTTCTGGGAAAATGTAATGTTACTACTTCACGTTTACCCTGTGCCAGTGTTAGGGGTACAGGGTAACCTTAAATCTCTCATTTCTTTATTCAGATTTCGCACTTCCTTTCAGTTCATCTCTATGTGTTACCATCATGGCTGCCATTTTGAGGGCATTAAATAGGCTTAAGGGATTTGCCTTCCCTGTTCCCGCAATGTCATAGGCGGTACCATGATCCACTGAAGTACGGATCAACGGGAGTCCTAAGGTTACATTAACGGCATCTTCAAAGTGCAATAGCTTTAGTGGGATTAAACCTTGATCATGGTACATAGAGACAACAACAGAGTATGCACCTTGTACAGCGTAATAAAATAGAGTGTCTGGTGAGAGCGGTCCTTCTACTCTAATACCTAACTGTTGTGCTTTTTTTATAGCAGGTAGAATAATCTCTTCCTCCTCTTTGCCAAAAAGCCCACCCTCACCTGCATGGGGGTTGAGGGCAGCAACTGCTATCGTAGGTTTTTCTTCTCCAAAAAAATCAATCAAAGCATCATGGGTAACTCTAATAGTTGTCAATATACTATCAATAGTGAGAAGAGGGAAAACTTCTCTTAAACCACAGTGAATAGTTACCAATGTTACCTTCAATCTTTCACCAGCCAGCATCATCACATACTCCTTACTTCCAGTCAATTCAGCTAAAAGTTCGGTATGACCATGATAGGAGTACCCTGCATCAGACAGTGCTTTTTTGCTTATAGGTGCGGTGGTAATTGCATCAATCCTCCCGTCTAAAACAAGCTTTACTGCTTCTTCAATGTAGTTAACCATCGCCTTGCCGCAAGCTTTGGTAGGAGCTCCATAATCTATTTCATTTATATTAATATTAGAAAGATTAAGAAGGTTAAGTTTGCCATTTCTATATTCCCTTGCCTCAACGTTTTCGATCTCATTTACTTTGAGTGTTGAATTGAGTAGTCTTATAGCCCGTTCCATAATTGTTCTATCGCCCAATACAATAGGACGACAAAAATGAAAAGTACTCTTATCAGAGAGTACCTTAACAATAATCTCTGGACCGATACCAGTGGGATCACCCATGGTAATGCCAACTTTGGGTAAGCTCATTTTGGTCATGAATAATTTTTATTCAGGTTTTTTTATATACGTTATCTTCTTCAAACACCTTTTCACCCACAACAATAAGATCATCTCCCTTAAGCCTACGATAGAAACAACTTCGATATCCCGTATGACAAGCAGCTACCTTCTGCTCAACCTTAATCAACAAGGTATCCATATCACAATCTATGAACAGTTCCCGTACCTCCTGCACATGGCCAGAGTTCTCACCTTTCATCCATAACTTTTGCCTGGAGCGACTCCAGAAGTGAGTCTTACTTGAAGACAGCGTCTTCTGTAAAGATTCTTTATTCATATAGGCGAGCATGAGAATTTCACCACTTCGATAGTCTTGGATGATAGCTGGTACCAATCCACGATCATCAAATTTAATCTCATCTAAAAAATTCATAGCCTCTCCTCACACTAAAGACAGTATTATTAAAATTTTACTATTTTAAAGAGCACTTTTCTCAGGGAGCACTGCCTTCTTATACTCTCACCTCTACTCCTCTTTCTTTCAAATAGTGTTTAGTTTCTTTGATGGTAAACTCTCTATAGTGAAAAATAGAGGCAGCGAGCGCAGCATCAGCACCTCCCGTGGTGAAGGCCTGGTAGAAATGTTCAGGACTTCCTGCTCCACCTGAAGCAATGACAGGGATCTCTATAGCCTCTGAAACTGCTCTGGTTAGCTCCAGGTCATATCCGTCCTTAGTTCCGTCTCTATCCATGCTGGTGAGAAGAATCTCACCAGCTCCACAGGATTCTACGTGCTTTGCCCAGTCCACTGTATCGATCCCTGTGGGTTTTCTTCCTCCATAGGTGAATACCTCCCAGCTTAACAATCTTTCAGGAGAGCTCTCATTCACTTCAACCCTCTTAGCATCTATTGCAACAACCATACACTGACTGCCAAACCTTTGGGCAGCTTTTTCAAGGAAGTGAATATCTTCTACTGCAGCCGTATTGACTGATATCTTATCAGCCCCGGCATTAAGCAAATCTCGAATGTCATCAAGCGTTCGAATTCCACCTCCCACCGTGAGCGGTATAAAGACCTCAGATGCTGTTTTCTCTACCACATCTAGTATAATCTTACGCTTCTCATGGGAGGCAGTGATATCTAGATAAACCACCTCATCTGCGCCTTCCTGATCATAGACCTTTGCATTTTCAACTGGATCACCTGCATCTCTAAGCGTAACGAAATTAATTCCTTTTACCACGCGACCATCTTTTACATCTAGACACGGTATAATTCTTTTTGTTAACATAACAGCCTTTTTCACTTTCTACCACTAACTAATGCGAGAGCTTCCCTCAAATCGATACTTCCCTCATAGAGGGCCCTTCCAATGATAACTCCTTCTATACCCCAATCCTCCAACTCCACTAATTCTTTTATATGGTTGAGGGTGGTTACACCACCCGAAGCAATGAGGGGAAGGGAGGTTACATCTAACAGTTGTTTGATGCTCTCAATATTGGGACCACTCATCATCCCATCACGTTTAATATCTGTGAAGACTATGGCCTCTACTCCTTTATCTTCTAAACCTTTTACCAGATCAGTTGCCCTCTCAGCAGTAGTTTTCCTCCACCCTTTAATAGCAATCTTACCATCCCTGGCATCTATCGAAACGACTATCTGATGAGGGAATTTTTGACATGCCTCTCTCAGTAGTGATGGTTGTTGATAAGCTATTGTTCCCAACACCACTCGCTTAACTCCTAAAGAGAGGTAGTGCTCTATAGTCTTTAGCTTTCTGATGCCACCACCGAGCTGGAGAGGAATAGCTACCGATCTAAGGATTTGATAAATTGCATCTTGGTTTTGTGGCTTTCCCTTAACAGCCCCTTCGAGATCCACAATGTGGAGCATTTTTGAACCCAGAGATTCCCAGTGTCTCGCAACATCAGCAGGATAGGTAGAAAAGAGGGTCTCTCGGCTCATTTCTCCCTGTTCTAACCTCACGCAATGACCACCTCTTAAATCAATTGCGGGAATAATCTGCACCTTGTTTTTCCCTCACGTAACCTTTCCAAAGTTGCTTAATAGTTGTAACCCAACCTGCTGGCTCTTTTCAGGATGAAACTGGCAGGCAAAGATATTTTCCTTCTGTATACTAGAGACAAATTCAATTCCGTAGCTGGTAGTGGTAGTCACAATGTCCTTATCCTCTGGAACGACATAGTAGGAGTGTACAAAATAAAAAAAAGAACCATCCTCAATACCGCTAAAGAGGGGGAATCTTCTCTTTATGGAAAGTGAATTCCACCCCATGTGTGGAACTTTTAGACGTATCTGAGCCGTTTTACTTCTCCTTGCGAGGCTAAGCACTTTTCCCTCAACAAGATTCAAACCCGGAGTTTTTCCAAACTCTTCACTTTCTGTAAAAAGAATTTGTAATCCCAAGCAAATTCCCAGAAACGGTTTTCCCCTTTTGATTGATTTGAGGATAGGCTCAACTAAGTTTAGCTTTTCTAAGTTATGGATGCAGTCTTTGAAAGCTCCAACGCCAGGAAGGACAATAGAGTGGGCATTTAAAATCTCCTGAGAATCACTTGTTACTAGAACTGTATAACCAACCTTTTCCAGAGCCTTTTGAACACTTCGTAAATTCCCCATTCCATAATCAACAACGGCAATCAAAAATCTCCCCTCTTATAGTTTTCCCTTGGTAGACATCACCCCAGTAATTCTTTTATCAATGGTGCTTGCCATATCGAGAGCGCGAGCAAAGGCCTTAAAGATTGATTCAATGATATGGTGGGTATTATCACCATAGGTAACATTGATGTGTAAAGATATCCCGCTCTTTTGAACAAAAGAGTTAAAGAACTCCTTAACCAGCTCAATATCAAACGTTCCTACCTTCCCCTTAATCAAAGGCGTATTGAATATCATATTAGGTCGATTACAAATGTCTAACGCAACTGAACCAAGTGATTCACCCATAGGGACAGTCGATTCACCATATCGTTTAATTCCCTTAAAATCACCCAGTGCTTTTTTAAAACATTCTCCTAGACAAGCTCCAATATCTTCAACCGTGTGGTGATAATCAACCTTGATGTCTCCCTTCGCCTTCAGAGTGATATCGAACAAACCGTGCTGAGCTAGGAGTTCCAACATGTGGTCTAGGAAAGGAACAGACGTTTGAATATTACTTTTACCAGAGCCATCTATAGTTATCTCTACCGTAATGTCTGTTTCTCTCGTTTTTCTCTCCACTTTAGCTTTTCGTATCATTTTCACCTCACAGAGATTTAAACTTAAAAAATGGTGGAGATGAGGGGATTCGAACCCCTGACCCCTACCGTGCGAAGGTAGTGCTCTCCCTCTGAGCTACATCCCCACACTACTTATGTAAAAAGATACCTAATTTAGGGAGAATTGTCTAGGGATTTTCCGAGTTACATTTAAACATTCTGCTTGAAGTCTTATGATTTCAATCTCTGTCAATTCTTTTGAGATCCTTTACATATATTATCTTGAAACTTACTATCTTTTTTTTACCTCATTCCTCTTTTTTCATCCTCCACTTAAACCACCTCATGTGAATTTTTAGCGTATAAAGAAATTTTTTATACCTTATGGCCCTAGTTAAAGATCTGTTAAACAATTTACATCGCTCAGTAGATCTCTGCTACATCTTTTACACTTATTGCAAAGTTAGTTCTCTATTTAATCCAATCGAAATTAATACCTCATACCTTTTTCCTCTGTCAGCAGCGTATTGAGTTATTGTCTTAGCGTCTTCACGCTTACCTTCTCTATTCACACATCTAAATGCTCGCTAGCATATCAAGGATTATGTGCTCTTAGATCGCAGGTTACACCATTATCTTCTCTTCCTTGAATGGTTAAAACCAAATAAACTCAAATTAAAACTTGGTACTAAATTCAGTTTTACAATCTTTTCTCCTCATGATTTCTACCTGCTGATTAATTTTACTGGTAACAAGAATTTTTATTCTATTTTCTCTGTAATTCTCACTATCACTTTCCCCCTTTTCTGTCTACCAATTTTAGATAAGAGCTATTGTATAAGAAAACAACTTTTATTATTTGATTACAAAAATTTTGAATTTTTATTAGATAAAGAAAAAAATTAATTCTAATCGTAAAATTTTTTTCTATAAGCCAGAAAATTAAAATTTTTCTTTTCTCGAATAATTTTTTCTTTTTGCAAATATTTTTTTTCTAAAATTTTACACCTCTCTTAATCACCCTAATAGCAAGGGATTACAGAATTCTATTTTTTAGACCACAATCTTGATATTTCATTTTTAAATTTTTTTTCAAAAAAAGAAAAATTTTTCTTGACTAAAAAAAATAGATGTTACATTATTACTAATAAGTAAATATGATCATCGTTGAAAAAAAATTAAAGTTTTTTTAACTTTAATACGAAATAAATATAGTAGATGTTTTTTAGGGTGTTTATCCTCAGGTGAGGTTAAACAGAAAAAAGTTAACCTAGAAACAAGGAGGGACTAATGGCAGTAAAGAAAGCAAAGAAAAAAGCAACAAAGAAAAAAGCAACAAAGAAGAAAGCCACTAAGAAGAAAAAAAAGAAATAAGCTCTAACGATCAATTGGTTTTCGACAAAGCCTCATGGTTTCTTGCTCTCTATCGAGAGCATAAAGACTATGGGGCTTTTGTTTTTCTTGAAAGGGCATTTGCCTAAGAAAAATTTTCACGGCATCATACAGAACCTTCATACCGGAAAGGAGAGTGATGAGATCAATAATCTCTTCTAATACCATCAAATATTCTCCCGCTTAAAATATTGGTAAACTTAACGATTATCTCTTTAGGGCATGTAAGGAATCATAGAGAGGTATTCTCAACCAGGTTGCATGCAATCATTGATTAACACATGAACTATTTTTAGGAAAGGTAGTGAATGAGAAAGAAAGATATTACGGTGGTAGACAAAAATAATGTAACAAAGTTGATGAGAATTCTAGATACCGAATGTAAGAACTAGGAAAATTAAAATGACAAAAGATGGAGAATACAAAATGTATGACGCACTACAATTTACATCGTGCATCATGAATCTTGAATGTTTATATCCCCACCATTTGTGGCGATGTGAAAGAAGTAATACGTTTGAGCAGGGTTTAAAGCTCTGTCCAAACTTTCTAACGAGGTTTACCAGAGATTTAAAAAAATGAAGTAGTAGGGGAGGGGAGGGAAGTGGAGATACTATTTTTCTACAAGTTATATTTATTTGTCTCTACTTTTTCTTCTTCAATCAAAAGTTCATCGAGCTTCCAGCCTTCACTAGTTTTGATGAAAAAGTAGATTTCTTGCTGCAAAGTTTCACCGGCCAGGGTCTCAATACTGCTTGATGTGATAATGATGGCAGTGTTGTCTTTAATCTTTTCATCAAGAATCGTGCCAGTGACGTGTCGATAGCCCAACTGGCTCAGCATCTCCCATGTTTCAATGACCCAAAGTTCCTTGGGCTTATAATTTCTAAAATAGGGAGTGGTATAATTAGCGAGCTGACTTATTCCAGGAGTTCCATAAGCAGACATAAAGATTTGAACTATTTCCCGTGGTGTTTTCTGAGTGCGGTATTGCAGGGAAGAAAGACAGCACGGAAGCAGAAGAACAGAAATCATAAGGGCTAAAAACTTTTTTACCCCGTTAGAAAAAAAGTCACGCCATTTATGGTTGGGTTCACCCTGTGAAATCATTTTGTTTGAAAGTGTGGGATTTCGTGGAGTCCATATTTCACAGGGCAAAAAAATCAATAATTTTGAGTTGAGTTTAAAGGTTCGTCCAACTTCTCTAACGGGGTTTACAAATGACATGAGTGAATACTTCTCCTTACTAAACATCCGCTTTAATGACATCTATTAATGCAATGGGATTACTATAATACTTATCGGAAGCTTTCTGAGAAAGTTTAGAAGGGGGGAGAGAATAAACAGAAATGAGCTTCTCTACGTTAAGACAAGAGTACGGAGGGATAATAGCACTTAAATACAAGACAGGGCCATTTATAAGTTTCTTGGTATAAACTGCGAGAAAATTTCCTAAATTCATCTTTGTTGGGATTCTTTTCTGAGAGAAAATTGATTAAAGTACGAAGAAATGTAACATCTTTTACTTTCTTGCTTTTGGCATTTTGCCTTCCTACAATCTTAACCCCATGAAGTCCTATCTCACTGAATTCATAGAGAGCACAAGCACCACAGGGACGATCATCAATGTGGAGTGCAGACCAAATTAATTGTCGTTCCCACGAGATTCTTTCTTTGGTGAGAGGGTCTAATGGTCCTAAAGTATTTGCAAAAGCTGAAACATTATAAGGTAACATACAAGCATTTCGATATTGTTCTTTGGCCTTTTCATCAGGGAAAAAATCTGCTAATCCATGTTGGAAAGTGCAAAAACCATCTATATTAGCACAACGAGAATTGAGGATGAAGGCTTCAAGTTCTATATCAGGAGCTTCACTGGCAATAGAAGCTATCTCCTCAATGGTTAAGTGTCTTGGCAATATAATTCGGGTAGCTCCAAGCTCTTGATAAAATTTTACCGTTTCTGAATTAAAGGCTGTGCCAGCTGTGCTGATATGAATGGCTATATCTATTCCTCGCTCTTGTAAACTTAGAATAAAGGCAGTATCTCCAATAATGAAAGCATCTACTCCTGCCTCTAGTGCCTCATCAACATAGAACCTCAAATGGGGATATTGATCTTGGGAGTAATAATGTTCATTGAGAGTTAGAATGACGGACACACCATGGGAGTGGGCTATCTTAATACTTTCTTTGAGGTCTTTAAAACTTTTATAGTGGGGGCTGGTGCCAAGGATGAAATTATCTTCCTGTCGCCTGTTTAAAGAGGCAGAAACAGTATACCTATTTCTCCAGTCATCCAGAAGGATACCACAATAAAGTTCATCTGCTCCTGCAGCAATTATATCCTCAACTTCGTCAGACCGGCTTATGGGTGACAGTATTTTAATCATCACATTTGATAGTTAAAGATAACTTTCTCAATCCTTGTGGTCAGAGGTGGGGGAATCTCAGATAGCACTTATCATACCGAATTTCTAGGAGACTACCACCTCAAAGGCAGGGATTGTAACATAGATAGAATAGAAATAGTTGGAAATTGAAAAACGCTCTTAACCTTGGTAGAGTGAGAGATCTTCTCAGGTGTAGTTACTTACCACAAAGTTTCTTGCTATTCCATAGCCTGTTTAACCAGTTCAATAAAGCTATAGACCTTCATTGATTCACCCATAGAGTCAACGGAATCTCTTAAATGGGTTTCACACCACGGACAGGCACTCACCTGTTGCAATGGCAAACTCAGGATAAGCAGATTTAGCTCCTCCCCCTGAACCACAGCACCAAGAGTATTCTTTGATGCGCTCCATCTCAACAAACTTCAACCCTGGAATCGCTCTTAAAATCTCCCTTGGTGGTTCATAGCCGCCATAAACTCCACGATTAAGCTCCCGTGGTGGATCAGTCAAACCCCATTCAATCCTTCTTCCCTCCCAGTGTTTGTAAGGTTCACCTCTTCGCCCGAGATGACAGGGATCATGATAGGTTACTGTCATATCCACATTTTTTGTCAGTTTGATTTTACCTTTTTTGATGAGATCGTTAATATACTCAGTTGCATGCACTACCTGATACTCTAAATCAGAGGTGTTAGTTTTTAGATGACGGGCATATTTTTCACCGAAGGTCATAAAACATCCAGGGCAATTGGTAACAATAGTTTTAGCTCCAGTATCTTTGAACATCTTTAGATTCTTCTCAGCAATCTCTGAAAAAGTCCTCTTGTCTCCTACATTGTCACAAATACCCCCACAGCAAATCTCATTGGCTCCGAGAATGCCGAAATCAATCCCAGCTCTCTTTAATATCTCGGCATTTCCTATAGGAACAACATCAACTCCCGGTTTATAGGCGTAGGTGCAACCGACATAATAGAGCACTTCGGCCTTTTCTTTCGGCTTGCTCACATCCTTTATGCCCAGTTTTTTTGCCCAGTTTGCCCTTCGGGTGCGAGGTTGTTTCCATACATTATCATACTGCTGTATACTTTTGATAAACTCCTTGTGGGCAGGAAGGGGGCCATAACCTTTTTCACAAGCTTCCTCTCTCAATGCCTCAAGGACACCGATAATATCTAAGTCCATTACCCTTTTACAATTGATATCACAAGCTGCACACATGGGACAACGGTAAATGATCTCAAGAAGCTTCTCTGTTGACTGCTCCCAGTTTAACTCACCGTTGAGCAGTCCAGTGGCAATATCGTTTTTGCCCTGTGCTGCATAGCAGTCAAACTTCCCATACACCAGAGAGGGACAACTTTTAGAAAAGCGATGACTTTTGACCTCCCAGAGGTGTATCCATTTGCAGGTTGAGCATCTTTGACAGTGACTGGCATCGTACTCCACTTTTTCTAAAGCCATATTGTATCCTCCATTAACTAATTAATTATGTACTCATGCAGATTGAGGTTTAATCAAAAGATTTATTTCTTAGTTTCTATTATATTCCACATATTTTAGTACACACCAATTTATTCTTAATATATGGGCATTTAGTCAACGAATTGATAGCATTTATGCTTTTTTTTGTCAAGTTCATTTAAAGGAATGGTGCCCCCATTTTGAAATGTTAAAGGTTATAACTACTTGAAGTTTTAAATCTTCTGTTCGTCTATTAGTTTATTTTAAACGTTCAAAAGGACAGTCACGAAAGATGAAAGATAGAGCTCAGCTTCATTTTGCTCCGCAATTGGAATAATTGAATAGTGGATTGGTTGCTCCAATGGAGGCCTTGTGTTGCGAGTTGTGTGTTGAAACTTGTAAAAAAATCAGATATGCAAAGATAGGCAAAGAGACCATGAACAAGAAATGGACCAATTGTTACGAGCGACAGTTTAAAGGAAGGTTTATGGATGTTTATTGCTTTTTGTTATTTGGTTGATTATCTTTAAAAAAAATCAGTTATTATTCAGTTTGAGGTGAAACCCTATAAATACTTTGCCAATTTTAACCTGTACCTTACAAGTAAAAAAGCGCAAATAAAGCAAGGCAGACTGTGATAATAACCACGAACGCCTTTAAACTCACATGTAGCATAGAGTGCAAAAGAGAGAATAAAAAGTATAAGCAAATTGATGGTTCGCATCGTCTCTCAGTAGTGAAGTCTTATAGAAACTATTATCGTATAAAAAGAGAAAAAACTTTAAAACTAATTTTGGAGGTTGTAGTACTTAAATTGTAATGGAAGTTGATAATGTATAGGTTTTCTCTTCTATAGTACCATGACACCAAAGAACAGGCATATGGTTTAAAAAACCAATTTTTTTGTTACTACATAAAACATGAAAACCCACTCGCTATCTCTTCAAGGTTCTTAATAGAGGGGAAATATTCCCTTTTTACCTTGACATCCTCACCTTACTGTAATAGCTTCCCCATAAAAAGAATGTAACCACAGAGGACACGGAGGGTATGGAATAAAATGTCTATCAACTTTTTGATATTTAGTATTATCTCTGTGGCTCCCCCCGTTAGATAGAATGTCAGTAATTACTAAAAACATACACAAACCTAGACTGATTATCTAACGGGGTGAATCTACGGTTCTGTTTGACAATATTGCAACCTTATCAAAGGAGGAACTATGGAAGCGCAAAAATCCAATTTTCGCTGGGTGGTTC
>SMTZ1_10003328_pt1 | contig 16194 bp, 15 predicted proteins | sample DeeMarSWOR136_30_FD_25667 | JGI IMG/M metagenome (IMG submission 25667)
TACATTTTTGAACGTTACAGAAAATATCACTCTGCGTTATGGGGAATACTGGGATGTGTACCATTTCACCTTCGAAAAGAGATTCCAGTGGGACATTAAATCAATATTACTAAACGCAAAATCCTAATCTAATAGTCATGAATAGGAATCCCATTTTGAAAATTACTTGACATATCATCATGTCGGGTGTGAAATCTTAAGGTTAAGTTACTATCTATTTCAGCATGTCGATCGAGGTCTTAATATGAGCATCCATTGTCTAAGAACGCCAATGTCAGTGGATCTTGCCATAACCGGCAATTGTAATCTGCGCTGCAAATATTGCAGTCACTTCACCAGTGCCGGAGACTCGAAGATAGATCTTCCCAAGGAAGAATGGCTAGAGTTCTTTAGGGAATTGAATCACTGCGCGGTTTTCAATGTAACTCTCCAGGGAGGGGAACCATTTTTTCGAGAGGACTTAAAGGAGCTTATTGATGGAATAGTTCAAAACCGTATGCGATTCAGTATTCTAACCAACGGGACACTCATTACTGAAGCTATGGCCTCTTTCCTAGCTTCAAAAGGACGCTGTGACGGGGTACAGGTTTCAATAGACGGCTCAACGCCAGTAACCCATGATGTATTCAGGGGTGAGGGGACTTTTTATAAGGCACTCAGTGGGGTGAAACACCTTAGGAATTATAATATTCCGGTATCCGTCAGGGTTACTGTTCACAGAAATAACCTCAGAGATCTGGATGGAATTGCGAATCTTCTGCTCGAAGATATTGGTTTGGAATCTTTTTCAACCAATGCCGCTTCCTATATGGGGCTATGCAGGCAAAACACTGAAATGATCCAGCTTACCACCGAAGAACGATCCATTGCCATGGAGAGTCTCTTGAGACTCAACAAGAAATACAATGGCCGAATCAATGCATCTGCAGGTCCTCTTGCTGAAGCAAGAAATTGGCTGGAAATGGAAAGGGCACGAAGACTTGGCAAGGAGCTCATGCCAGGTAAAGGTCATCTTACCGGATGTGGAGGGCCAATGGATAAAATCGCTGTTCGATCCGACGGCGTAATAATCCCATGTATCCAGATGAGCCACATTCAACTGGGCCGGATTAACAGTGACGACCTCAGGGAAGTATGGCAAAATCATCCCGAAATCAAGAGGCTCAGACAGCGATGCAACATTCCATTGAGTGATTTTGAATTCTGCAGGGACTGCGATTATGTCAATTATTGCACGGGGAACTGTCCCGCGCTGGCATACATGATCCTGGGTGACGAGAACCATCCAAGTCCTGACGCATGCCTGAAAAGGTTCCTTGAAGAGGGAGGTCAGCTTCCTGATGAGGATTTATACTATTAATATCCGCGCCTTTCAGCGATAAATATCCTTAACCCATTTAAGGCACATTGAATCAAACTATATTTAATGAATTCTGACTGTGACCTGGCAAGATTTGATAAAGTTTATTAGGCTCCTATCCAAGACCAGCATCACTGATAGGGAGCTGGACTTTGCCCACCGTTTTTCTCAAGAAAAAGTCCCTTGGAGCAATGTATGTGCGATTGCGGAAATGGAAGGAGTCGCGGGGCTTTTCTATATTAACCTCAGGAATTCAGGAATCCTTGCCGCAATCCCGACTAGCATTAGAGATTCCCTTGAAAAGATATACAATGATACAAGACGTTACACCGCGGATATACTTGAAGAAGCAAACAGACTTTCAGCAAGATTCAAAGAGGCGGGAATAAAGGTCGTGGCGCTGCAGGGACTGTCCCTTTTGTCTGTTTACGGAGATCCAGGGTTAAGACTCCTTGGAGACATTGATCTGATGGTCAGGCCCAAACAAAAGGAGAATATCAAGAGAATATTACGGGAAGCCGGATATCATAACAGCATGGCCCTTTACCCGAACATCTTTTTCAAGAACAGCTTCTGCATTGATATCCACACTCATGTCCTTAACCTGGAACGTATTAAGAGCAGGCGTCAAATCTTTCCATCCGATCTTAATGCCATGTGGGATATGGCCGTGCCTCTATTTGACCAAGCAGGACACCTTTTTATCCTTGATCCCTATGATAACATTATCGCTCTTGCGGCCCACGCCCTGAAGCACGGTTATTCGCGCTTGATCTGGCTTGTAGATATCTATGAATCTCTATTAATGTTACGAAACAATACGGATTGGGATAATGTAATCATTGAACGTGCTCGCCTCTGGCGCCAGGAAAAAATTCTTCTCTATTCCATAATTCTTGTGGAAAACATTTTTGGCATGAAGGTTCCCTTTCGGGTCAGGAAGGATCTTGGCGTCAATAAGCTTAACATCATTGAAAGACGCCTTCTTTTAAGAAAAATCAGAGGGACTGCCGGGAGAGAAATCTTTAATCTATTATGGCTCTGTAACATTAAGGGAGTAGCGAACAAGATAGACTTTCTTAAGGAAATAGTTTTTCCTAGAAATGATATCCTGGCCCAGATTCACGATGATAGTTTTCCTCACATCAAGGGACTGACTTACGCTAAACGGTTTGGAGAGGTCTTTAAAAGGGTGTGTAAAAACTTTATAAGATCCTGAAGATGGCTCTTTTCCGAATTAAAATTCCATAGCTTCATGCCATACAGTTACCAATAGAAAAATTATTCAGGATAGCCTGGGTCTTATCAAGGATTTTCAAGACGAGTTTCATATTAAGCTCTTGCTTCAGCTTATCGCAGAAAAACTGTATGCATAAAAAACTTCTACAATCAACAGGCAGTATGCAGCCGACATCCCAGAATGGGCATAGATTCTTTTCTGTATTTTCATAACAGGGATCAGGCAATGCCTGATCATATCTGACCAACAGGTAGTCTTTTAGATCAAATCCTCCAACTGTTGCCGCAATATAGATTGATAGTTCTGGGGTATACAGCTTACAACATTGTATGTCACAGACAGGACAGTGTTCATTAACAATTGGCAGAATCAATTCCTGAATTTCTCTTAGAGACTTCTTGTATTTTTTTGATTCTTTTCGCACGTATGTCCTTGCCTTATCACTCAATGACTGATAAAACCTTTCATATATTTCATATTTTTCCCGGGCAGTCTTGAAATCCAAGAGCGCCCTATCCATGAGGCTGTCTACCTGATGCATGTTTCAATCTTGCCCCAGTTTTTCCATCAGTTATCGCCTATAGAATAAACTTTTAAGCCACGCGTCATGGGAGGAATATAAATAGCTTAGCAGCGTCTTCCCTCACTATATATGATTAAATATGAAAGAATGATCCCAAATTATTAGGCTGGTGTTCCACCAGCGTTACATGTGTCAGCAGCAGTCCCACCTGCTCCGCATCTACCGCCCGCCGCTGTTGAGCCATCTCTGCACGCACCACCTGCCGTTATTCCAGCCTTACATCCACTACCCGTTGCTGCTCCACCCACTTTGCATTGAGCGGCAAGAGGACTACCACCCGGCTTGCAAAAAGACTGAGCATGGGCGACACCGCCCCCGAGATTTAAGAGTTTAGGAGGTTCGTACGGCGCTCGGGTGTCTTTATTGTCTCTTTCTGAACCTGTCATTCTATCCTCCAGTTTTAATGATCAATTACATCCCATATATCGTCATCCAGAGAAAAATGGAGATTGTAATATGGTATTTTATCACACAGGTCGATAAAAAGTTCAAACAAAAGCGACTTTGCTCGTGTCGACAGATGCCGGAAAAAATGGATATGCCGATTTATGATCAGGGAAATAGCTTCCCTCTTTGATATTCTCTCCAGATACACACGGTCGTCCTTTGTTAGAAAGTAGAGTCCTTCCACTCTGGCGTTCAATCCCATTACCTCTTTATCCAAACCTTTTAAAGGATCTATCTGGTGGTAGGGAGAAGGGAAAACCAGATAGTCGCCATTCCGTTCGCACAATATGGGACTGTCATCCGAAAATACACCTGATCCCCCGCATATTCTGGCCAATGAGCTCTTTCCGGCTCCCGAGTCACCCAGGAAGAGGTATGCTTTCTCATCCCTTACTAGGGCTGAGCTATGGACAAAACAGCCCTTTCTCTCTCCAATGACCTGGGCGAGATACATCCAGAACAGCCTGTAAATAGGTCGAAAACATTCCGGACCGTCTTTTAAAAGATAGATGTGGCCATCGGAACTGTCCGGATTGAATAAAAGCAGCCCATCCAGGCAAAATGAAGAGATAGTCGCTTCGGTTATGGGAAAATCATTGGTGTACCAAGGGATCTTATTCAGCCACGCAATAACATCTCTTGTGGACAACCGCTGTTCAATGACATGGTCTCGTTCTCCATTTTTAACCAATGAGATTTTATTATCATTCTTCAAGATACTTACCTTGATTTCCGCGTCTTTCTCCTGACCGGAATATATAAAATCCCTAAAAAATTGACGGCATAAATGAATGGCCCTCTCTGCCTGTCCCAACAGGTTTATCGCAATATGCGTGTCCGCTATATTCGTGGTTAATTTCATATAGATACCCTATACTACCGGCTCGAATCTTGAGTCAGGGAAAAGGCCTAATTCATAGGACTCCTGGCACAAAAAATAGGACGCAAAAAGATCTTTGGTCATAGCATAGGCATTTGCCCTGCACGAACCCAGGCATTGAAACCTGAATATACATCTGCCGCAAATTCCTTTAAGTCGCTTGGGTAGATCCTGACGAAGATCATTAAGAATCGGGCTATTCTGCCATATTTCCCTGATAGAATCCCTATAAAGGTTCCCCATACGAAGCTCATCGATTGTCTGTCCTATTCCACATATGGAAAAGTCTCCATTGGCCAGGATGCCAAGTATGCCAAGAATTTTGCATTCAATGATTCCCCTTTTCTCTATATCCTTAATCGATCTCAATGCTATAGGCAGGTCGAAAATAATATCGATACCATTATTCAATGACCATTCCTTCTCCACCATTCGATAAAGGCCCATCAGCTCAAGAGAATCCAGATTCTGTCTATTCTCAAAAATCTCCTTTCCTCTTCCACATGGTATTAAAGGATTAATCTTTAAAGAACCTGCTCGTAGTTTTTCACCTAGCAGGATCAACTCTGGTATCTCATTTCGGTTCTTTCGGTGAAGTGTCATAATGATCTGAAAATTAAAGCCATGTTCAGACAATAGTCTAGCCCCCTCCACTGTCCGGCGAAAACTCCCCTTTACTCCCCTGATCTCATCATGGACCTCGGCTCTGCCAGCATCCAGACTGACAGATATCTGCTCCACCTCACATGATTTCAGATTCTCAAGTACACGGCTGTTAAACAGTGTTCCATTTGTCTCGAGTATAATGTTGATCCCCTCAACCGCCAGGAATTCAAGCAGGGCGTGAATGTCCCTATACAACAGCGGTTCACCTCCCGTAAGCTTTACAGTTTGGAGCCCTAATGCTTTTGCTTCTAAAATCGCCTTCTTTAGATAGTCAAGTGGAATGCCGTGTTTCTGGCGTTGTGAAAAATCGGGAGAGATCCAACAATGTTTGCATGACAGATTGCACTGGTCAGCCAGATAAAGATAGAGGCTGCTAAGCTGATAATCTAGGCTATGGTCGTGCATCTAATTGCCATCAGGATTATTTGCTATTGAATGGAAGGATAAAATGGCTTTCCTCTAACTCCTCAAGAAAATCTTCAACATCCTTTTGCATCTTAGTCGGTTCCACCTCTGGATATAACTCGAGCATATTATTAATAACCTGGGAGATATCGTTATCTCCTTTCAACATTAAAAAAGTTTCTCTACCGGATCGGTTCATGTACCTCAAGTCACCTGTATCCGGATCGAAAAGAAAGGCCCCGTCATCTTCTTCACGATATACGATATCTTCTTTTTGCTTAAATCTTCTCGTTAAATCCATTGTTCTAAAGGGTGATGGCGCCAAGCTTTTTTAATCCTGCAAGGAAGACGATAATATCTCTACGGGCCCTAAGTTCGGTTACCTGACATCTCTCAAGTACTAATCCGCAAATATCTTTCAGGTTGTTCTTTCCGTCACATGAATCCCAGATTATCTTGCCTGTAAAGTTCATGCCGCATAAAGGGATTGATTTATCCCCCCTTTTTCGATAGAGGATTCTTTTATCCCCTTTGATAACGCACGAGATTGAAGTTTCTCTTCTGGGTTTCGATGACTCTAATATTTCCGATTCAAGCCGGGTCACCAGTTCCTTGCTTCTTTGTTTAGCAGCTCTGAGCTCTCTGGGGCTTCCGATAAAAACTCCAGGAATAATCGCCATCACCGCGGAGATAAAGGCTCTTCTTGAAGTAGCTATATCTGCCATGGTATCCAGCCTTTCTTGATTAAAGGTGCGTGCAATAATTAACTTATTAATTCTATATAATATTGATAATTTTTTCAACTAATATATAAAGCATCCCGGCCCTGAGGGAGGGGTAGTGTTGTAATCGATTTCAAAATATAAAATATTGTCATTATAGCTTTAATGTTATATCATTTAAATATGGATCATCTCCAAATTAGTTGAACGATGATCAGGATTCAAGGAGTCCAGGAGTCAAGGGTTCTAGTGAAAGACTTTATAATTACAATAACATGAACGTAGTGTAATGTTAGATTATATCAAAGCTTTATATATTCCTTTAGAGGAAAAATAAAGCCTGTAAAGCGAATAATATTATCCGGAGCCTTGTATTATCTCTGAGTGCTATGCTGAAGATTAAATAGGGTAATTAGTTTTTGTATTTAAAGAACCTTAGTTTACAGATAAAACTATTAAACACAAACACTTGAATCCTTGAATCCTAGAATCCTTGGCCACTTTCTCCCAACTAAATTGGGAGAAGAACCTTAAATTTAATATCGATTATACCGCTGTGGAAAGAACGGAAAAAGTACCAAAAGCTACGATAACAAGGCTATCACTCTATTGCAGACAGCTCGAGCTTCTTGAGTTCGACGGCTATAGAATGGTCTCTTCTGAAAAATTGTCCTGGTTATGTGAGGTAAATCCCGCGCAAGTGAGAAAAGATCTGGGGTATTTCGGAGAATTTGGGATTCGTGGTGTGGGTTATGATGTAAGGGACCTGCAATTTGAGATTAAGAAGATCCTGGCTATTAATAGGGAATGGAAAATGGGTATCGTCGGTATTGGTAATCTGGGCGGTGCCCTGTTAAAGCACCGGAATTTTCCTGCAAGAGGTTTTCATTTTGTGGCGGCATTTGACTCCGACCCTGATAAGATCGGAAATAAACTTCCATCAGGCCTTGTAGTTAAGGATGTCAAGAAATTGAGGAACATAGCTAGAGAATTGGAGATAGATATCGGTGTTATTACCACGCCACGTTCTGCAGCACAGCAAACAGCAAACAGCTTTGTAAATGCCAATATAAACGCAATCCTTAATTTCTCACCAGAACAGCTCCATTTGCCGGACTATTGCATCATAGAAAATATAGATTTCTCAATAAAACTTGATATTCTTACATATAAACTCAAACATGAGATTGGTATCTAGTGACCAAAGGTATTTCAAAAAATATGACTAAAAAGAAACAGCCCCTGGTAGAGATATTCACTGATGGGTCCTGTAGCGGTAACCCCGGCCCGGGTGGTTATGGAGCAATTCTCAAATTTGGTAAAAAGGTAAAGGAGATATCAGGGTGCGAGACTGAAACAACCAATAATAGAATGGAACTGACCGCTGTCATTCAGGCATTCCGTCAACTAAAAAAACCTTGCAGGGTTAGATTATTCTCTGATTCCGTCTATGTAGTCAAAGGCATGACTGAATGGATCCCCGGCTGGATAAAAAAGAACTGGATGAATGCCCGTAAAGAGCCTGTTATTAATCGTGACCTGTGGGAAGTCCTCTTGAAGGCTAGCAGGCCCCATAAAGTTGAATGGATATGGGTAAAAGGGCATCATGGTCATAAGGAAAATGAGCGCTGTGATGAAATGGCAAGAAATGCCATACGTAACTGTTATGGTGGCCAAAAAGTAAGATCATCGGACAAATGAATACGCTAAAATGAAAAATATAAGATTCTCCTAATAGGATTTTGAGATAGAAATCAGCATATCTCGTCATTCCCCTACTTGCCTGTCCTGGACCTGATCCAGGAACCGGGGAATCCGGAATAGTCTAAAAATAAAAAAACACTGGATGCCCCCGGCTTACGACATGCCGGGGCAGGCTTATCAAGTCCGGCACTGTCCCTCCTTCATAAAAATTTCAAAATCATCTCGAATATTAAATACTTGACGAAAATTAAAAAATGTGTCATATTTAGTCTATCTTATGTAAAATTCCTTTTCTATAATTATTTTAAAAAGGACTTTTTCTTAAAATTATAATCCAGAGGTAAAAAATGAAATGTCCTAAATGCAGCTATATCAGTTTCGATTATAATCAGGTATGCCCGAAATGTAGCAAAGATATCGGCACTGAACAGGCAAAACTTAACCTGCCCTCTTTCAGGCCCGATCCCCCTTCCCTGTTAGGCATCTTGACCGGAGAGGCCGATGAATCCAACGTCGGCTTTCAGGCTGAATCATCCGCTATGGAAGCGGCCCATGACATGGATGTCAGTCTGGATGACTCCGGAGCCATAGATTCTTCTGAAATGGATCTTGATGAAGGACAGGATATGGAAATCAGTCTTGAACAGGAAGATTCGGGTGAATTCGAAATATCTGGAGAAGAGGATATATCCCTTGATATTGATGAAATCTCCACTGAAGACACAGAAGGGCTTATTACACCCTCGGATGAAGAGGGAGGGGAAGATATATCCATGGATCTGGGTGATATTTCCCTTGAAGAATCCGGTACGGAGGAAATGCTCGCTCCTGAAGAACCTATACAGGAAGCGAGCGAAGAGGAAATCAGCCTTGATGAAATCTCCCTTGGTGAAGAAGAGATTTCTGAAGAGACCGCAGGTGAAGAAGAAATCGACCTTGAGTCCGTAGCCTTTGATACAGAAGAAGCGGGAGGAGAAGAGAAATCAGAGATAGAGCTAAAGCTCGATGACCTGAAAATAAATGAGACAGGTGAATTGGAGATCGGATCAGAAATCACTCCCGAGCAGGAAGACGAAGCGACAAGAATCATTGAAGATCTTTCTGAAGAGGACACAGCTACTGAAGAGGAAGAGGCGCTTGATCTTGGTGATATCTCCCTCGATGAGCCTGAAATCGCAGGGGAAGAAACACAAATTGCCGAAGACGTATCCCTTGATGACACAGCCACTGAAGAGGAAGAAGCTCTGGATCTCGGAGACCAAGCCACTGATGAAGTTTCAGGTCCTGAAGAAGAGGAGGAAGAGGCGCTTGACCTCGGTGATATCTCCCTTGATGAACCTGAAACCGCAGGGGAAGAAACACAAATTGCCGAAGACGTATCCCTTGATGAGGCAGCCACTGAAGAGGAAGAAGCTTTGGATCTCGGAGACCTAGCCATTGACGAAGTTTCAGGTCCCGAAGAAGAGAAGGAAGAGGAGCTTGACCTCGGTGATATCTCCCTCGATGAGCCTGAATCCGAAGATGATACGACCAAGGTATATGATGAACCTCCATCAATCGATGAATCTGCTCCGGAAGAGATGAAAGAGGAACCCCCCCCGTCAGAAAGTGAGGAAGAGATGGGGCTGGATGATATCGCCCTTGACTTGGACGATGATAAGGAAAAAGTCGATAAGGGCGATGATGAAATGGAGCTCGACCTTGAGAACCTTGATCTGGACATCGACCTCGACGAGCCGTCAGATAAATAATAATATTAAAATTCATCTTGACCATCCCGACTTGAAAGGTTATAAGGCATTCTGAAAAATGCCGAGATAGCTCAGTCGGTAGAGCAGAGGACTGAAAATCCTCGTGTCCGCAGTTCGATTCTGCGTCTCGGCACTTTAAATTTGACAACAATATTAAAAGGTTAGCAATTATCTTTGCTAACCTTTTTTCTTTCGAAATTAACGATTGTGCCCGATAGTAAGTCTCACGTAATCTTCACTTTTGAAATACTGAAAAAAGTTATTCCAAAAGTCCCTCTTCCGGAGAGTCAAGATACTCCCTTCCTATAATATGGATCGGATTGGAAGATACTATCTCATCACGGGACAATACATCTTCCCAGCCAAACTTATCCGCAACGCTAGAGAATAGTATCTTAATAGGAATATAATATGAATTACTTGATATTTAATATTTCACTTAGTAAAATCGCCTGAAATTAAGTATGAGTCTTAAATCCTCAAGAACTTCCACTAAAAGATAATCTGACACTCTTTTCCTATTGGGGGCAACGATGGTACAAAAAAGGTTTTTTCAAATAATCGTTGTTATTTGCCTTCTATTGCTAATAGGGGCGTGTGCTGTTACTCCTCCCGGTGGTCCTGCCAAAAAAGTTTTGCACGATAGAATAGTAGCTGTTGGTGATGTCCATGGCAGTTATGATGGACTAGTGACGATCCTGAAAAAAAGCGCCCTTATTGATGACAAAAACCGATGGGTCGGCGGGAATACGTTACTTGTTCAGACCGGAGATATACTCGACAGGGGCGTGGATGTGCGGAAGGTGATGGATTTGCTGATGTCGCTACAACGCCAGGCGGGAACAGCGGGAGGGAGAGTGGTGGTTCTGCTGGGGAACCATGAGGTTATGAACATCATCGGAATAACAGAAGGCGTAAATCCGGATGCTTATAAAAGTTTCATAGCACCAGACTCCGAAGAAAGGCAAAAGAAGGCTTTTGAGAAGTGGTATGCTCTGTTCGGTGCTGGGATCGAACAGGATAATGAGAATCCCGAGGCTTATATTGAAAAATGGATGGAGGAGCATCCCCCAGGATTCTTTGAATATATAGATGCCATGGGCCCTGAAGGGCGATATGGAAGATGGATAAGAAGTTTTCCTACTATGTTTAAGTATGGGGCTACCCTTTTTCTGCACGGCGGTATCAGCCCTGTTTATCAAGAATATTCAGTTGAGGCTATTAATCAAAATATTGCAGCAGACATTTTGGAATATGACAGTATTAAGGCGTATCTCATAAACAGGGGATTTGCGGAACCCTATTATACTGTTTCTGAAATAGCCTCGGTAGTCGCTGGCATTCTGAAGGCTGCTGAGGAAGAGATACTTCCAGAATCAATGGTTGTTGATATACCCCGATTGACTGAGATTGAGGCCTATTTTAAGGGACTTTACGAAACATCTTCCATTTTCATCGAGGAAGGACCTCTATGGTTCAGGGGGTTTGCCCAGTGGCCGGATGAGCAGCTAATGACCTATATTCCGGAATGGCTAGAGATAAGTAATGCATGGCGTGTTATTGTTTCTCACACTCCTCGACCCGGTGGAAGGATAGAGTCGAGACTGGATGGCAGTATTTTTCTTATTGATACCGGCATGCTTTCGGAATTCTATGAGGGCGGCCAGGCATCAGCTTTGGAAATGAAAAATGGCGATGTATTTGCTTTCTACGAAAAGGGTGAGCGATATCAATTTCCACCGCCGAAAGCCGATTATGGCATTGAGCATGTCTGGACCGACCTGGATGGAAACCTGCTTCCTTTTGATACTGTGAAGGAGATAGAGTTATCTTTAGAGACCGCCTCAGCAGTTTCAACCGAAGTGATTACAACAGGAGTTAACAAGCCGCAGAAGGTTCTTCTGGAAAAAGACGGTGTTAGATTCAATGCCATCTTTCGTTACCAGTCAGAGACTCAGCTCCGAAGATCGGTACCAGGGTCCCGTTCCAGAACCCGATATTTCCGTGACAGTTATCACAGTGAAATAGCCGCTTATGAAATGAACGGGATACTTGGTCTCAATAATATACCGCCGACAGTTTACAGGACTCTCAACGGTGTAACAGGCACAATGCAGTTATGGGCGGAACAGACCATGATGGAATATAATATAGCTCCGGAAGACATTCTTCCCCCCGGACTGGCTACCCCCTATAACAGGCAGAAAAGGGATATGCGGGTTTTCGATAATCTTATCAATAATATTGACAGGAATCGGACAAATATCTTGTTCGATAATAACGGGCGTCTGATCCTGATAGATCATACCCGCTCCTTTGCCATGGATCGGACCTTGCCCCGTCCCGAAGAGGTGGTCGGTTGTTCCAGAAGGCTGTGGCATGTGCTTCGCCATCTCGATGAATCGGAAGTAAGAAGACGCCTTTCTCCCTATTTGAAATCTTCCGAGATCGACGCCCTGTTTGTCCGCCAACAGCTTCTTATTGAACTAATCCAGGATATTATTAAACGGAATGGAGAAGAAAACGTACTCTTTTAAAATAATATTTATATATTTGATAGGCTCTATAGTTATGATCAGCGATTCAAATCTTAACTTTTCAGAAAGTGTAGACTACCTAAATAAATCATTACTTGAATGCTAGATTTCTTATCGTAATCTTCACTTTTTAGGTATCGGCTGGGATTATGATAAATATTTGTAGTCTATAATGTGTGAGATAGCCGGCCACTTTTGCGCCGTTCAGGCGTGCTTTTACCTTTCATTATATATTCATTTAATTTACAGTTTATCACTAACGTTCGACCTCCTTAAAGAAGCCGATCCAAGAAGTGTGCCGATCCAAGCGGTTTCTTCCATACTGGACAAGACGATTTTTAGGGTCATTGTCAAGGGAATCGATAACAACATCCCCACTGGGCCCAGAATCCAGCCCCAAAATACCAAAGACAAAAACACGATAAGAGTTGAAAGCCCGAGACGGAGCCCCATTAAACGAGGTTCCATAAAATTACCGATCACTACGTTAATAGCCAGGTATCCGGCGGTTGTCAGTAATGCAAGCGTAGCACCTGTTTGAATAAATGCCAGCAAAACTGCAGGAATTGCAGCGATTATTGAACCAATATTTGGCACATAATTAAACATAAAAGCAATGAGTCCCCAGAGCACGGCGTAATCTACTCCTATAATAGTCAGCCAGACTGCAATCAAGATTCCTGTTGCCAGACTCATTATGGTCTTAATCAGCATGTAACGATTTATCTTTTCTGCAAAGCTGTTAAAATCATTTATAGAACTTTCCGATGCACCGAAGGCAGCCTGCAACTTTGATGGAAAAGTTGCAGCTTCAAGCAGGATGAAAACAACAGTGAGAATTATCAGAAAGGCGTTACTCAACACATTTCCCAGTCCTGTCAACATTTTCGATGCTAACCTTATAGCGGCTCCCGGATCAATATATTCAGACACAAGCTCGTCCGAAACAGTTATGCCAAGTTTGCCCAGTAGACTGAAAACCGCTGATGTCCTTTCCTGGAGCTTTATCTGAAAATGGGGAAGAGACTGCGAAAAATCGTGCAGAGAAGTCCCTACCAGCACACCCAGCATTACTCCTATTCCCAAAATAACTGTTATTACCAGTATGAGGGATATGCTCATAGGAAGTCCCTTCCGGCGCAACCAGAACAACAGGGGGCTACTAATTATGGCGATAAAGATCGATAACAGGAAAGGCACCAGTATGACCTGTGCAGCACGCATCCCGGCGACAATTATCACAAAGGATGCGCTCATGACCAGAAACCTGATGCTTTTACTGTATTTCATCTCTTTTTCAATTTTCATCTTTTCCCCCAAATAAATATTTGTCTAAATTGTCTCTCAGAAACCATATCGGCACTTTCCAGCTCTCTTCTTAACCATTTCATGCCAAATCTAATTGGAATTTTTTAACATACCACAATTTAGTCATATAGGAATAAAAAACCCCACCTATTAAATAGAAATGGGATCTTGATTTCAGTCCATGGTAACCTCGGTTATAGGTTATTTTAAATTGACTGTTTTATGCTCTTTGAAAACTGAAACCGTCGTTGTGCCAAATCCCCACCGGGAGAGGAAATAAGTCACGAAATAGAGCCTTGATACAACAACGTGCCCTGTTAAGGCAGATAGGGGGCCTAACCGGAAGTTGGCAATTCAAAAGTTAATACTGCTTATCGTTATATGCACCTTTGGGACATTCAAAAAGGTTACAACTACCAGAAGTAATTATAACTTTTTCATATGCTGAGTTCAAGTTTATATATGTTGGAGCTGTACGACATAAAATCTGTTTTTTCTATTAATATTAAAAGGTTAACTGCTAATTTAATTTATCAAAATATCTTCTTTGTCAAGCCTTTTCTTCCCGCCCGGGCAGTGGCGCGCAATTACTTTGTTCATTGCCTGGTAGTAATCCCTTCGCACTTTATGGTTCGACACCCGGCAATAACGCTCGGTTGTTCTGATGTAAGCGTGTCCCAAAAGGTCCTGGATGGTCACTAAATCAGCATCTGCATTGAGCATCTGGGTGGCCATGGTGTGGCGCAATTGGTGGCAACTGACCTTAAAGCCGGCCTTTTTCGAGTAATATTTCATGCGATGCTGGATACCACGCACGTTCAGCGGTTGGCCTTTAAAGCGCCCCTTGTTGATCAGAAAGAGCCGTTTGGTCCGTGAACAGGGTCTTACCTTCAAATAGGCCAGCAGCGCTTGATAGGCGTCTCTGCTCAAGTAAAGTACCCGTTCTTTGGCACCTTTGCCATGGTAGACAAATACTTGTGCGCGTTTTAGATCCACAGCCGCAAGACTCAGCTTAGCAACCTCTTCCACTCTTAACCCGCAGCGCAACATTAGTTTGAAGATAGCAAGATCCCTTGGGTTATCGATCTGCGCAAACAGGGCAAGAACCTGTTCATCTCGCAAAAAACGCGGCAGTGGCTTGGACATCCGCAGTGTATCGCCGACCTTTACCGGATTTTGCATCTGTAGCTGTTCCTCGTAGATCAGATAGTCATAGAAGCCACGGATGCTGTCCAAATAACAGTTAATGGTCTTGGGTTTTAGGCGCCTTGTCAGTAGATGATCGATGAAGCCAACCAGCTTTTTGTGGGTCACTGCTTGGATCGGCACATCCAACCATATGATAAACTGCTTGATAGTGCTCATGTAGTTGCGGATAGTGTATATAGAGTAGTTACGCCTTTTTAACGATCTACGGTAGTTTATAATCGAGTCGGTAATGCCCATTAATCTCTCCTGCTTCAATGATGGCCATAGCCTGGTAGTAGGCCTCGCGGCGTGTGCTGTCAGTCAGTCGCGCATATCGGCGCGTCATCTCGATGCTGCGGTGACCCAAAAGCTCCTGCAGACATTGCAGAGGCATGCCGGCATTTAACAGCTCACTGGCATATGTGTGGCGTAGGCAGTGAAGCGTGTAGCCCTTATGAACCAGACCGGCTTTGTCTATATAGCTTTTGAACATCGCACGGGCGGCTTCGTAGCAAAGCGGCCCTAAATCCTGGCCATAAAAGATAAATTTGCTATGATACTTTCTTGTCTTCATCCATTTTTTCAGGGCGCCTACAGCATCAGCGCTAAGATAAACAACTCGGCCCACCCGATTCTTATGAGCTTCGATGATCTGAACTAGTTGCTCCCGCAGATTGAGGTCCTCTACCCTGGCGTTCAAAAGTTCGCCAATGCGCATGCCAGTTCTAAGAAGCGTCAATATCAGCGCCCGATCACGAGGCTTTTTGATCGCAGCCAGCAACTTCTGGATATCCTCCGGATCAATGGCCCGCGGCAGCGCATCGGGCACTTTGATTCGAAGCTTACGCTTGATCACATCAGCACCGATAACATCATGATCAACCAAAAAGTTCAAAAAAGCATATAGCCCCTTTAGCCGCCCATCGACAGATACCGGGGCAATACCACGATCCTGCTCATGTTCAACAAAAGCACTGATATGCTCTGGACCAATCGCCGCCAAATGCTTACCGCCACTTCGTTTAAAAAACTCTAAAAATAATAGGATCGTGGCACCGTTGCTGCGAATGGTGTTGGGCCGACAGTTGTGTCGTAGCTGCCTCATAAGATAATCGCGCACCTTTTCTCTGCCGCACAACTCTCTGTCGGACATTCTCCTCATGATGCGTTCGATTTGTTCATGGATTACACGATAGGTAGGGCGAAGAGAAATTTTAGGAAAAATTGAAAGCTGAATCGGTTTGAACCCGAATTCTTTGGAGCTGTAAGGGCTTTTTCCTGTAGTCACTTGATCGAGGTCCATAACTACCTCCTTTCACTTTTTACAGAAAAAACAGGTAGATAATGACCTCGGTGGACCGCTTAGTCAATTATCATTTTATATCGTACAGGTTGGAGATATA
>SMTZ1_10003329_pt1 | contig 16192 bp, 15 predicted proteins | sample DeeMarSWOR136_30_FD_25667 | JGI IMG/M metagenome (IMG submission 25667)
GGGAACTATCAACTGCGTTATTCAACAGCGCGAACCACAACTCCTCAATAAGGCACAAATCGTCTTACTTGATCAAGTCGTCTGTGTAGAAGGTGCGCTAGTCAGCGACGAAATGATCATCGCCAAAGATCTGTTTTTACCGGATGTTCCTACCAATCGTCGCAATAACCGAGCCAAAGAAAACATCAGTGCCCTGTTGTTATCAGACATCCACTTCGGCAGCAAACACTTTCTTGATGATGTCTTCCAACGCGTTGTAGAATGGCTCAAAGGCGAAGAAGGCGATAGAGACCACATCGAACTCGCGGGGACAGTCAAATACATCGTAATCAACGGCGATCTCGTTGACGGGATCGGTGTATACCCCAATCAACGGGAAGAGATCACCATCCATGACCTGAACAGTCAATACCAAGGCCTCAACAAGATCCTTCAAGAAGTTCCCAACCACATCAATCTCATCATCGCTCCAGGTAACCACGACGGCGTAAGAACGGCAATCCCACGTCCTGCCATCGACGATCACTTTTTCGATCCTCTTAGAGATAGTGGATTGCAGGTCACTTCGCTAGGATGCCCCACCCAAATCAGCTTACACGGAGTACAACTCCTCATCTACCACGGTGACAGCCTCATCGACATCATGGGCGCATTATCAAAACCTGATGTCGAGGCTGGCTTTGCAGCAATGCGAGCGATGCTCCAAGGTCGACATCTAGCACCTATATACGGGAAGGGCACAAACATTGTGGCCGAACCACGTGATTGGCTAGTAATCGACGAAGTACCCGATATCCTGCACTGTGGACATATTCATGTAACAACCCTCAGCAGCTACCGAAAAACCCTCATTGTCAACTCCGGAACATTCCAAAGCCAAACCGAGTACCAACGGTTGGTAGGAATCGAACCTACTCCCGGTATTGTACCCCTAGTGGATCTTCAAACACTCAATGTCAAGCAGCTGTATTTCATCTAAAGGGCTTCAAATTCCCAAGAGCCTTCACGAAGGCTTACAAGAATACGCACAGCATCTTTTTGATCGAGTAATAGGAATAACTTGACTACGTGTTTACAAAACCGTTGAAGCACACTCACTCGTTTCCAATCTGGGCAATCATGTTCTATTCGTTTTTTCGCTTCATCCAAAACTAGACGGTATTCTTTTGAACCAAACACTTTCGCTTCTATTCGTAGAGGAGGACTAGCGGTCTGTGAAAAACGAATCGCTGCGTCATCCATTCCAACCGCACGAGTCAACCGTGGAGAGCTAACAAATTGTTTTAACAACCCACCAAGGTGGGCACTGTCTGTTGTACTTGTGGGTTCCGTTTCCGACTCGATGTTTGAACCCAACCGAACTTGACCATCTTCAAGGACAATATGACCAGATGACTGGAGTTTTTTCACCAACTCTTGGGCACGAGAAGGGGGCATTTGCCGTAAATCAAAAGAAAGAAAGAACACCAAATCCTTAATTGATACCGATTTTTTGCCTAGCGCTCGTAAGGTGTACTCTACTAATCCGTGTGGGCTTCGTGGAATGTTAAACACCGGATACTCCTCGGGTTTTGCGTCATTTTCCAGGCTGTTTCGGTATATAGCTTGCTAAACTTTTAATACGGCGTTCCCGTTCAAGCACTTCAGCGATCATTTTTTTAGCCACACTTAACCGTATAATTTTAGTGCGTCCATACCGACCTTTGCTTACAACTTTGGCGTTTACCAGACCAATGGCGTCAAGATCGTTGATCAAATCACTTACTCGTCGTTGCGTAAGTGGATCCATTCCCAGTTGTTCACAAAAATCACCATATACATCCTGGACTTCACCAGTTACTGGATGAGGATGCTTATGCTGTTCTAGCAAATACACCGCGTACAGGACAAGTTTTTGTTGAAGCGGGAGTGTACGCAATACCTCCAGAACGGTATCCCGTTCAATACTGAGCCGTGCTTTCTCTACATGTTCTACCTGGATTTTCTCACTTCCTTCGCGTTCAGCCACTTCGACTGCCACCCGAAGCAGGTCGAGTGCCCGGCGCGCGTCGCCCTCCTCTCGTGCTGCTAAAGCCGCGCACAGATTCACGACGCCTGGTTCTTCTAGTATGCCCTCTTTGAGCCCATAAGAAATGCGTCTACGAAGAATATCCTGTAGCTGCAGCGCTGTATAGGGATGGAATATTACTTTCTCCTCACTGAGGCTACTTAGCACTCGAGAATCTAAATACTCTGGAAACCGAAGATCGTTAGAAATTCCGATCAAACTGACCCGACCATTGGTCAACTCATAGTTAATCCGTGTCAGCTTGTAGAGGGTATCATCACCGCTTTTCAACACCAATCGATCTACTTCATCTAACACGATAATGGTCAGTAAATCTTGCGTTTCCAGCAATTCTACAAGACGGGAATGCACCTCATCGGTAGGTAATCCAGTAAAAGGAACCTTCTGGCCCAACTCGGCACAAATTCGTGCAAGGACTCGATAATCTGTATCTACATTTCGACAATTCAGGTACACCGCTTTGAATGGGAGCTGAAGCTCGCCAAACTTCGCTGTTAATTCCCGAAGCACATACCGCGTCACTGCGGTCTTACCCGTCCCCGGTTTTCCGTAAACGAATACATTTGATGGTCGACTACCTCTAAGACCTGTCGCTAAAATGCTTCCAATTTGAGTGATTTGTTCTCCGCGGTGTGGTAACTCGTCGGGAACATACGAATGCCAAAGCACTTTTCGGTCCCTAATCAAATCTGGACCAGCACTGAGTCTATCGAAGATGCGGTCAAGTGGGCGTGGGTCGTCCATACATACAATCCTCCAGGGCGCCAGAATATTGGAAACGAAACACTAGTATTTCGCATGGAGATATTCTCCCCTCCATATTAGACTTTCGCAGAATACACCAAAATTACCTAGAACTGTCTAATACACCACCTTCATTTGTTCACAAATGGCGCCAAAAAAGTGAACTCCAAATTAGTAATCTCGTATAATTAGGCTTTTTTTGAGGTTTTCTTCATTCTTTTTACTCTAATGTGATGTGAACATTGACTCCCCCCTTCATTTCCATTGCAACTCTGATAAAAGCACTTAGAACAGACTATTGAAACATACATCAGTGAACTACTCGTAAAAATTAAAAAACCATGGAAAAAAGCGTTCAAAAACCAATTAAAGGTCTTAGAAGCCCCCTATCACCTGACACAGGTCACAAATGATAATACGCAACAATTATCACTACAGACATCATAAAACCTAACTTCCTTGAAAACCGATTTCCTCAACCCGCATCAGTTCACACCGTCACACTTTTATCCGTGTGAACACGCCACTAGAAGGGACGCGGAGAGCCGGGACTAGATAGTGGGTGACCCGAACCAATGAAGAAACAAAAACAAAAAATCACCATCGAAGGCCTCACCATCGAGGGAAAAACCTGTAATGTCACCATCTCTTTTGAAGACGGCCTTCCCAACACATTCATAAACGCTATTACTACCGCCCTTGGAGCCTCACCCACCGAAACTCAATCTCCAGCTGCATCCCAAGATACGCCCACACTAACCGACATGGAATCATGGTCCAAGTTCCAGAAAGTCCGGTACATCGTGCTCCGCCATTGCCGTCACGGATGGTTCAATTCGAAGGATCTCCAAGAACTCTACGACCGTACATTCCACCCCTCCATAAGTCTAACAACAGCATCTGAATACCTCAGACGGCTGCACACACAAGAGGTCTTGTCACGACGAGGATCAGCCGCCCAACGGGAATATCGTGTTAACATCGAAAAACTCGAAGAAGAGATCGCTGCGGTCCTGGCCACTAGCCCATAATCCTCGTACATCTTTTCTTGGTAGTATACAAAAAATTGGTTTAGAACATAATTATGCACTATAGTTATAAACTTTTTCCGATTATTTTCATGTTTTAGAGAAATTTAGAAGGTAAAGATCCCTGAAAAACGCACTCCCCTTTATTTCCACTGGAAGTCGAAGAATTATGAAAATTCGGTCGTGTTTTGGTCTTATTCGAAGAATATAGCCCGTTGATTCTGCTACCTTTTACTATTAATAGTTTACCCTCTCTCCTATGGAAAGAATGCCTTCTAACAAAAAAGAAATTGCGCGTTTAGCGCTGATAGTGAATACTACTGATTTTTCAGAAAATACGAAGTTCCAGTGGAAACAAAGGGGCTCCACCGAACTGCTATACTAGTTGATAAAAAACAGAAGGGCGTCCACGGCGGCCGTTTCGCTCTACATATTTTTCGATGACGCCGGAAAGAAGGAGGGTCATCAAAGTATCATAAACTGTGGTTCTTGGGATCCCGGTCAGTGTGGTGATGTCACCTCTGGTCAGAGCGCCTTTTTCTTTTAGTAAATTTGTGATAGCATGTTTAGTATCTAGGATTTCTGTCGGCTGGGTTTGTGTGGGTCTCTGCCGGGGTTTGGACTTTTGTGAGCTCTGAGGGGGTTGGTGTGTCGAACGAGTGACGGCCATGTTAACCACAACTCTTCGTCTAGATGAAGAATGGTTCTTTATATTAGTTGTGGTTAATTTCCACTGGAAATTTTATTTTCAATGAAATTATTGAAACTGTTGAATATATAATTGAAGAATAGTACAATTATGGTTTTTTATTCGAGTGCCCCACGAGCGGCGTATCCTTGCCCCACAGAAGTTCCTGCATCACCAGGTGGAACATACCTTTGAGTGAGGAATTCCAAACCTCGATCTTCAACAACTTGACGGATTGCTCTGGTGATGATCTGGTTAAATGCAACGCCACCTGAAAATCCAATGGCGCGCAATCCCTCAGCTTCAGCGATTTCCGAAGCAGTTGTACCAAACGCCTTTCCTAACGAAAGATGGGCTTCATGAGCCAGATCAGATCCGGAAAAGTTGCGACGGTTTTGGAAAAGATTAGTCATGAACACCGTTGTATCTAACATCAACGCTTGGCCTGTTTGTTTTGAAGGGATTTCTAAATTCAATTGTGGTATCGGTTTACCTCTATTCGCGTAGGATTCTAAACGGATAGCGGGTTCGCCTTCATAAGTTCGATGGAATGTAAGGTGTAACATAGAAGCAAGGGCATCAAGTATCCTACCTGTGCTTGAGGTAAGGGGCGTATTCAATTGCTGGGTCACTTGTTTTAGAATGGTTTGTAGCTCAGAAAGCCCTTGCGGGAGAGCACGGGGTGCTATTTCAGTAAAGGCGTCGTGTAGTTCTGTGTTCGAATATTCTGTTGTGAGTATACCAATCAACATACGGAGCGGATATTGAGCCGCCAAATCCCCTCCAGGCATGGGTTGGGGTTTAAGGTAAGCGGCTCTTCTGTACTGCTTGGCATTTCCCACGAGGATTTCTCCGCCCCAGGTCGTCTTATCGGGACCGTATCCTGCGCCATCACTGCAGATGGCTACGATTTCTTCATCTACAGGGAGGTTGTTGTCGACGAGTAATGCTGCGAGGTGAGCATGGTGATGTTGAACTCGTATCAGGGGGATCTGGTTTTCGTCAGCGAGTTCTTCACCATATCGCGTTGTCAGAAAATCCGGGTGTAGATCACAAGCAATTGCGTCGAAGGCATTCACTCGGAGTAGTTGTTGGAGATGTGCGAGACTTTCTTGTAAGAATTGGAGCGTTTCGAGAGTATCCACATCACCGATGTGTTGTGTAGGATATATCCTTGTTTTATGGTAGATTGCACCCGTGTTTTTTTCTAGTGCCCCAAGGGCTAGAATCGGCGGACCGTTGTTGGCAGTGTTTATCGGTTCGGGTGTATAGCCCCGGGAGCGTCTTATGATGAGACCGTTAGTGGGCGCTGGAATTACAACGGAGTCATCGCTGCGTTGGTAAATTGTTCGGTTATGAGTGAGGAAGTAATCGGCTAGATTCATGAAGTGATTTTGGAAGGTAGTTGCATGGATTATGGTGGGTAAACCTGCGGGGTTTGCGCTAGTCATGACTAACGCCGAATCTTCCAAGTCCTCAAAAAGTCGGAAGTATATTCCTGAATAAGGTAGCATTACTCCAATCGTGTCTAGTCCTGGGGCTAGCGATGGTGCAAGGGGAAAAGGCCGTTTCTGGTATAATACTACAATAGGGCGTCTCCATGAGGTCAACAAGGATTCAGCTAACGGGGTGATGGTTGCATACTTCTGAATCGCGTCAAGAGACGGTGACATTATGGCTAAGGGTTTGTAGGGTTTGTTGCGTAGACGACGCAATCTTTGTACTTGGTCTTCCTGACTCGCGCGAACCGCGAGATGAATTCCACCAAGCCCTTTCACTGCAACAATAGCGCCTTCGTTAAGTAAGCTGACCACGGTTGGGAAACAGTCCTCGGTTTCGATTACTGCTCCTGTTGAATCCAACAACTGGAATTGCGGTCCACACCTAGGACAACATATGGTTTGGGCGTTGAATCGACGGTCAAGTGGATCATTGAATTCCGTGTCGCAATCCTGGCACAAAGGGAACTCATCCATTGTAGTACGCTCACGGTCGTATGGCGTATTGGTGATTGTAGTATAGCGTGGGCCACAAATAGCACAACAAGTCATGGGATATTGGTAGTGCCTAGATTGGGAGTTGTTGATATCCTTAAGGCATTCGTCGCATATGGCAACATCTGGCGGAATGACAGATCCTCCTGATTTCTGTTCGTCTTTAGAAATTCGAATCTGGAAATCCCTGAACTTACCTGAGGGTTTGTGCCAGATTGTCTGGATGCTGTCAATAACTGCTAAATGAGGTTTCTTCTTTTCAATGGATTCAATGAACTCAATGATTTCATTCTTTTTGCCTTCAACAACGACCTTTACAGCCGAGTTCCCTGTATTCAGTACATAGCCTACTAGCTGATAGTCCATGGCTTGTGCATAAATGAATGGACGAAATCCAATACCTTGTACGACTCCAACGATTCGGATTTCAGCCTGTTGAACATCAGCCACCAGTGCCATCTCTCATTTCACCGACCAAAGCAAAGCCTTAATCCTTTTGGAGTTATCACCAATAACGCAATCCCCTTACTTGTGATTATAACATGACCGAATTTCGCGTACCAACTCCTAAAGAACTCCAAGAACTTCGTAAGAAAGCCGGCCTCACCCAGTCCGAATTAGCATCAAAGGTAGGGATTAGCCAATCATTAGTAGCGCGCATTGAAAAAGGCCAAGTTAACCCTAGCCTCTCCACACTCAAACGAATACTCCGTGTTATCGAAAAACAAAAACAATCTCATTCAACGATCAAGGACTTACTCAAATGGAAGGCTAGTACCACAAAGATCCAACCATTAATCGCAATACAAACCCATGAAAAGGTTCGGCGTGCAGTGAATCTTATGCGCCGATACGGTATTTCCCAACTTCCCGTCTTCGAAAAAAATTCGCAGGTTGGAAGTATCAGTGAGAGTACCATACTCAGAAAACTAATGCTTATGGAGTCTGGTAAAGTATTCACTCTTTCAGTTCAAGAAATTATGGAACCACCATTTCCAAAAATTGATGTATCCGAAAGCGTCGAGGCGGCGTTTATGAAAATAGCGTCAGGGGTGGAGGCAATATTAGCGATGGATGGTGAAAGACCTGCCGGGCTTATAACCAAAATTGATCTCATCGCTTACACTCGTGTGTAACTGAAATTCAATAAATTCATTGAATTCATTATTATAATTCATATTTTTGTATCCATTACTATCAATAATCTTTATAATGGAAAACTGCTCTCTGGAGTACAACGGATGTTTTAGTATTGAGCGAGTTAGATCGTTTAGTCGAACGCACACAAAAGTTCGATCAAGAAATGCTCTCGAAATGGGGCTTTCAGAATGAACGCATAGAATTATTCGGGATCGATTCACCTGATTTGTACATTGTTCCCAATGAAGAAGCTCTCGCGATTAAACGGGCCATCAACTATCTACGGAACCAAACGGCAAGTGTCGTTGTGTCAGGCCCGCTAGGCGCAGGCAAAACCACATTTTTAGAAATGATTCAGCAGTCCTTAAATCGCCTCCCTAACATTAGGGCTGTCCGTATCGAAGGTGTGAGTTCCGCTGACGCGCTCGTCGATGATATCGTACATGCAAATATCGGAGAACAGAATGTACGTGATTTTTTGTTCGAAAGAGTTGGGGTTCGTATTGTCAGAAGTGGTTCGATTGCTAAGCGGTTATCTCGTTTACTTCTGGCGCTTCGTACGGACGCCGAAGAAAACGGGACCTCCTTCGTTCTATTAATTGACGAATTTCGGCAATTGGAGAGGCAGCGTCCAGATAATCGAGTGAGGATTGTGGACACCCTCCTGCGTATGGTTAACGATAAAACGCGCGATGGGCGACGGTACATCGTGCTTGCACTCGCTGTTATTACTCGAGTAGGTGAAAGTGCAGTAAAAACGCTTGAGTTGCTTTCTTCCGTAGGGGAAACCTTAGGGCATGGGACAAAATCTGCAATTCGCAGACGGTTCGTGGAAATATATGACATGCGGCGAATGAAGAAAGAAACTGCCATGAGGGTATTGCTGTGGAGGCTAGCGTACCTGAAAGGAGCAATTGAGAAACTTCAGTCAAAGGGCGATGTAGAAATTAATCTATACGATACGCTTTCGAAGCAGATACTCCACCCCTTTACACCTGAGTCGCTTGAGGGCATTTTCAATTATTCGGGAGGAAACCCAGGAATAATGCTCGAGTTGTTGCTTCGATGTCTTCAAGACGCAATCAGAGGCGCTGAGGTGTTAATCAACGAAGGGCACAGTTTTGATAAAGTGCTCTCAATCTATCAAATAGATCCAGAGTATGTTCAGCGCTTTGTCGAAAAAGAGGTGAAACGGGCCCAAGCGGAATTCACGAAATTCCAAACCGAATTGTTGACTTTCTTAGGGGATGCCCGTTCTCTTGACGAGATTGAGTTTTGGCTTCAAAGTCATGAAAAGACTTGGGAAAGTGTGCTAGAAGACTTCGATTTATTCGAAAAACAAGGGCTGATTTTCAGCCCTGAAGCAGGGCGTATTCAAGCAACAGAATTGTGGACTAAAGGGTCCTCGTTTGTATGAGGTGAGAAAGAATGGCAGCAACTGACTTGATTCGGAAACGAATGGAAAAAGAAAAGGAATCTGAGAAGGAAAAAAAGAAGGATAGTGAGAGCAAACCACGACGCAAGGCGAAACCCCTCGACACAGCTGAAATTGGGCTAGAGGAGTTATCCTCGCGGGTAGGCGACTCTGGGCTCCAAAGACTCGGGATAGAAAGCGAATATGAAGGGCGAAAGACAATTAGCGCAAGTATCCCCGCATGGATCAAAGCGGCTCTTGACTTCATCGCCGTAACAGCAACAAAATCTGGTCAATGGCAATATGGGGGCTTTGGTGGAAAATCCAGGTTCATTGCTGAGGCTTTAGAAACCAAGCTGAAAAAGGACTTTCCAGAAGTATATGAAAAATTAAAACGAACCACCTAATTCCCTCCTCGGAATACAATCCTTTCACTGAATAACGCAATTAAAATAATTTTATTAATTTCAATGAAATTAATAAGTTTGATATCGAACCTAAACCGTTTTTTGTTCCATTTTCCCATACTTAACAAAATAAAAACTGGAGCGAAGAATCCATGCCGAAATTCGGAGCACACCAAAGAGTCTCGATCGTGTCTTTTGATTTTAAGCAACATGGACCAAGCCAGGCTAGAAAGACTCGGTTTTTTCGTCAACTTTATGGGTACACTCAACAGGTCAAACAGAAATTAAAAAATGGAAAGATCATTACCCGGACCTATCATTATGCCGGGTTATTGGACCAAACTTCACATGTAAAATTAGGTAAGAGTGTTTTTGGGCTTCGCCCTGGGACAGAAGGTCCAATCATCAGATTGTTGGATTCATTTGACGAAGTCATTTACTACAACTTCATTGGATGGTTGCCAACATCCATGTGGCCTGAAAAAGAAGAGGGTTCACTAGCAATTAACGAACTAATCGAGCAATATGGGTCCTTGTCAATTCTACTTACACTCCAACAGTTAGGAGGAAGTGCCCAACGAACACAACTTCAAGAGGTGGGTTTCGACCATGAATATTCAAGAAAAGCAATCGATTATCTGCGAACCCAAGGCTGGCTTGAAGAAAGCGACAACATTGTGGCCCTCACAAGTAGAGGTGAGCTAGTAGCTAGTCAACTCTCTTGATTCGTAAACCACTTTTTTCATGGACATCAATAAATTCATTGACTTCATTAAGTTCACTTAATCAGACTTCAAAGAAAGAGGTTCAGCAAGGGCCTCGATTAAACGGATGATTCGCTCTTGGGTTTGGCGAAGCGTGTTTAGGTGTGTAGCTGTAGGTTTGGTCTTGTTCATGGCAACGATGTCGTATTCACGAGCATAGGATCGAATTTGTTCAGCCAAATCTTGGTATCGCATAAGAGACGGTGTTTCGAAGAACCCCAAATAACCAAGAAGTACCAAAGTAAAAATGGATTTTGTTATATTGTTCCGTGCTTGGGCTAGGGATCGATTGAAAGCTCCGCGGCTCACACCACGGGATCCTTTACTTTTGGTTGCAAGATGTCTCAGTGCCGCTTTAGCTTCGTAATCGAGGGTCTGGTGACTGAAACCGTCCAGTAGGTAGTCAATAATCAGAGTTTCTAACTGAACCCGAGTAAGATGGCTGTTGTCTGCAAGAATTTGGGTGATGGGGTCTCGCAGCATCCTACGCCCCCATGAGAGCGTCTGCTCTTCTTCGTTTTTCTGAGTCAATTTATAGTCTCCGTGGATACAGTTTTGTATACAGAGTACTTGGATGCTTGAAAAATTCATCGGAAAGTGTTCAATTGTAAGTACAATTACGAGGAGAGGAAAAGTCAATAATTTCATTGAATTTAATGAAGTTCCTTTGAGGGTTGAATAGTAAATGAGGTTTTATCCTAATAATACATTCAGATGATGAGGACTTTGACGAGTGAAACTGATGTGCCGAAATACTTTCCGTACAAAATCCCAAGACCTGGCCAAATGGTCTTAATCGACGCAATCCAAGAAGAATTTTCAAAAGGCAACCACCTTTGCGTTGAGGCGACCAATGGCTTCGGTAAGACCATCGCCTCATTATCAGGTGTTCTACCATTAGCTGAACAAAATCAGTACGGAATACTCTATGTGGCACGGACTCATAAACAACTGGATCGGGTCATGCAAGAACTAAGACCCCTTTCTCAATCATTTGGCTTCAAAGGATTAGTTTTCAGAGGACGAACCGCATCCTGTCTGAATCCGCTAGTACGAAAATTCGCACCAAACCCTCAACTCGCAATGTACATTTGTGGTCAACTGAAAAAATCAGGTCGTTGTTCATACTACCAGACGCTTCAAAGAAAAGTTAATAGAAGTCGAAATTTTCTGCACAAATTTATTGATATACCCTTAACAGGCCTACAGCTCCGAAAGAAATGTGAGAAAGAACAATTGTGCCCCTACGAATTAGCCAAACAGTTGTTACCAGTTGCAACCGTCATTGCAACTACATATTATTCAGTTTTTGATCCCCAAATCAACTCAATGTTTTTTGAGGCTTATAATCGGCCCCTCTCCCGGACTTTACTTCTCTTAGACGAAGTCCATAATCTCCCACGAATAGCAGTTGAAATCGCCTCAGCAAGATTATCCCTTTACTCAATTCGCCAGGCATTAAAGGAAGCTAAACAATTCGAGCTAACGCCAGTGGCTAATTTTTGTCGAAATCTTGAAGATACAATTCGAAAAATCGCTGAAGAACACCCACAAAACGAGATAAAACTCAAGGCTGATGAATTCAACACAGAACTGATCCGGCGATCAAGAATTCGAGATTTCAAAGCATTTACCGATGAATTACAAGTAATTGGCAATAACATCATCGCAAAACTGCTTTCTGAGAATCAGCATCCAATAAGTTACATTCAAACCCTTGCAAGGTTCTTTCAAAAATGGTGTTTACAACATCATAGAAACGATGTTACCTACTTCTTGACGAAAAACGATTCCAAGCGACAGGCTACACAACTAGAAATAATCGCCATGGACCCTCGTAATGCCACTGTTCCTATTCTGAGGAGATGCCATGCATCTGCCCATCTCTCAGGAACCCTGCAACCAATAGCAGCCCATATTGACCTTGTAGGGTTGCCAAAAAGTTCACGAGTTTTGAGTTTGCCCTCGCCTTTTCGCCCTAGCCAATTTTTTCCGGTTATCAGTTTAGGTGTTACCACAGCTATGCGGTTCCGTACACCAATTATGTTTGAGAAGATCGTGAAGCGTATTATTGAAGTCTGTAAAGCAACTCCACACAATGTGGGAGTATTTGTTCCCTCTTATGCTGTTCTTCAATCATTGATTGTTGCTGGTATTGAAAAGCTTCTGGAACGCAAGTTGTTCGTCGAAAAACCCGGCTTGTCTTCTAGTGAAAACGATTCTTTAGTTAAGTCGTTTAAATCAAAAGCGAATGATGGCGCAGTTTTATTAGGTGTCCTAGGAGGGCGAAATAGTGAGGGCGAAGATTATCCAGGCAGGGAAATGGAAACCGTTGTCGTCGTGGGAGTCCCCTATGCTAGACCCAGCCCACGAGAAGCAGAAAGGATTGATTATTTTGAACAACAGTTCCCGAAGAATGGGCGTTTGTACGGGTATCACCTCCCGGCAATGCGAAGTGCTTCACAAGCAGCAGGACGTTCTGTTCGTACACTTAAGGATCGAGGGGCAATAGTCTTTTTAGATAACCGTTACGCTACTCCCTATTGTTACCGTCTGCTACCCAGCTGGATCGTTGAGAATCTGAAAAGGGTGGACGATGTTGATGGTCTCCTCTATGCTCAATTGAATGCATTTTACTCAGATAACTAACCTGCACATTCAATATTAATAATGAACTCATTGAAATCATTGAATTGGTAGTGTCTAATCATGAAGAATTCCCTCCAAATCTCTTCGGGAATACCAATATTGGATGACGCACTCAGCGGCGGAATCAAATATGGAGAGATTCTTCAAATAGTTGGTCCGGGGGGTGTGGGCAAAACAACTCTTGCCTTACAATTCTCACTTGAAGTGGCTCGAAAGGGGAACCGAGTCCTTTATGTGAATTCAGAAAGCACTTTTCCAATTCTGCGACTGAAACAATTGGCCGCAACATCGTTCCCGAATCTTTCCCCACTCATTACCGTGGTATCGCTCAAAGAATTTTCAGATCAAGTCCAGTTAGTGAAGGAACTAGACAAATATCTTTCACCTGATATGAAGCTGTTAGTTTTTGATACAATTGTGTCTCTTTACCGTAAAGAATGTGGGGAAAGTAATGACACAATACTTCTGAATAGAATGCTAAACAAACAGTTCGGAATAATTGCGAACTATCTGGAATCTAATTCGTTCGCAGTAGTTGTGATAAACCAAGTGCGGGGGGATTTTTCTGGGGATGAAACCTATCAACCAGTCGCTAATCGAATATTGTCTTACTGGGTTGACCATACAATTCAAATAGCTAGGGCGGAATCGAAGGGTTACAGAGAATTTAAGTTGCTGAAAGAGAAGGAATCAGAACCACGGACTTTTACATTGGAATTACATGAATTAGGGTTCAAAGAGCTTTGATAGTGACGCAATGATGTTTCATCCGTTATTGTTCCTGCTTGGGTTTTGGTATATTATGCCAGCCTACATCGCAAACGGGTTCGCTGTTTTCGCTGGATTATTACCCTCTCGCCACCCAATCGACAAAGGTCGTCTATTCAACGATGGTTATTCGCTCTTCGGACCAGGAAAAACTTGGGAAGGCTTCTTTGGAGGATTTATTTCCGGTGTAATAATTGGGATCGTGCAAGTGTTTTCGGCGCCGATATTGTTGAATATAATCCAGCAGGCAGGGTTGGTACTGCCACCAGATTTTCTCCCTGTTGTTTTGCTTTCTGTCCCACTTGTTATTGTCGTTTCCCTTGGTGCTTTAATTGGTGATATAATTGGGTCGTTCATTAAACGACGATTAAAAATGGCTCGCGGAAAACCGGCACCGTTACTCGATCAATTGGATTTTCTTCTAATGTCCTTGTTTTTTGGACTCTTTATCTATCCCCTTCCGCTGCTACTTGCCATATTCCTGCTAATCGTAACGCCTATCATTCATCTTCTTGCTAATGCTATTGGTTACTTGATTGGCGTCAAGGATGTTCCTTGGTGAGGTTCAAAAGACCCATTTAGAAAGCATAAGCTAGCAGCAATTTTTGTCCAATTAACCATTGGCAACCAAAAAAGGAAATCAGAACAAGAACAAGTCCGGAAGCGAGAATCATCTGTGAATAACGTGGGCGATAGATGTGTCTGGTGCTTTGGTACATGAAGTAAAAACCAAGAAATCCTACGAAATAAAGTAGACCACCGACGATCCCCTCAACGAGAAGCTGCCGATGAATGCTTGGGTATAACAAGAGTGGTCCTGAACCGGTGTTTAAGAAAGGATCTGGTTGATAAGAGATTGTAAAGAGCCCACCGCTTACCACGAAATAGTAGACTCCTAAGACAATTGCGAAGAATATCCACTTCGAAGGGAGGGCTATATCACCAAACCTTGGAGTTCGCAAGCGAAGGCGCGGTTTACGAATGAATTTGGGCCACCACAAGTCAGACATCGTCTCACCAATGACACAAGTTAGCGAGAAATAGACCATACGAACTCTATTTATTCTTTATCCTCGTATCCCCTCTTAGTTAACAAGAAGGGGATTCGGCTTTGGATCAGTCAAGATCAGTACCCGGAGTGCTTTCAACATTATTGTTTCTTCTTTATCCCCTAATTGGTGAACTGCTTTTTCTTGACACCATCATCAAAGATGTATATGCACGAAAGCGTATTCGAGTGCTTTTTTCATTAGTCGGTCTGGGGGTTATCGCAATTTGGTTTTCAGCGTCCGAGCTACTAATACTACAGATATCCCTTCTAAGTTTCCCCTCGTTTCCCGCTGTACCTGTTGAAATTCGGTATTTCGTTACCGCCGTTGCGGCGCTACTCTTCATCGTTCTCTTTATCAGTGAAGGGTGGGGTGACCAGGTCTCCTTGAAAGAACAAATTGAGATCCCTGAAGATCGAGTTTCAATTCAGCTTAGTGACCCAAAGGAAATCTTCACAACACTTAATCGAATCCTAAGTGCGGCACAATTCCGTAGACGGCAAAGCCCTCGAAGTGATAATACCCGTTTGGCAAAATATGCATTGACCCTTCTAAGTGAATATCTCCAAACGCGCGTTTTTTCTCAATACCGACGCGAAGAATCTGTTCAGTCTGAATTGACCAATAATGACTCGTAAAAGAAAGTGGTGGGCCGGACGGGCATTTCGCGCTGTCTGATAGACGACGATTCGAACCCGCGACCTCTCGGTTATCAGCCGAGTGCCCTACCAGGTTTCCCGGATACCATCAATTGGTACCCTCTAGGCCACCGGCCCACATTATTGATGAGAGGTTCTCGCGTAGTATTTCGTGTTTATATGGGTTTTGCCGATGTTTGAGTGTGTGGTGGAGCGACCGGGATTTGAACCCGGAACCTCGTGCGTGCGAGGCACGCGATCTACCGTTGATCTATCGCCCCTGGGATTCGGGTCGAGGTTATTTAGGTGGGGATATTTGTGTGTTATCCTTAGAATGAAATGAAAGCTGCTCTATGTTATGCATTTGTTTAAGATCCTCAGCATAAGGCTTCAGACGCTTCGGAGCTGTAACAATGGGGAGCGTTGCACGAAGGCTCATTTTATGATCTTTTTTGTGCTTCCATATCGTGGCGTTGAATCTTGTTAAGAGCTCTGTTGGATGGGCCTCTGTTATTCCTTCGATATGCTCCGGGAAAAGATGCTTATGAATTGACTTGGTAGAGTCATATAATTCCCGGTGGATTTTTTCAGTGATATAAGGGCAGATAGGCGCGAGGAATTTCAAAATCGATTGGAGGACTGTGTGAAGGGTATACCACGCGGCAGTTCGTGCTGGGGTGTCTTCTTTACCATAAGCACGACCTTTGACTAGTTCAAGATAGTGGCTTGCGAAAGTATCCCAAGTGAAGGTACGAAGTTCACGAGCGGGAATGATAAAGTCCAGTTGGTCATAGCCTTTCTTGGCTTGAGTGATGATTTGGTTGAGTTCAGAAAGAATCCA
>SMTZ1_10006240_pt1 | contig 16187 bp, 17 predicted proteins | sample DeeMarSWOR136_30_FD_25667 | JGI IMG/M metagenome (IMG submission 25667)
CTGTGACGATAATAATCTGCTCGATGCCCGAGGCAACAGCCTCCTCTATTGTGTACTGAATTATAGGTTTATCCACCAGAGGCAGCATCTCCTTGGGCTGTGCCTTGGTCGCTGGCAGGAACCTTGTTCCCCAGCCAGCAGCGGTTATCACTGCTTTTCGAATCTTCATCTATCCTCCCGGGTTATCCCTTGATGGGAGTCCGCTCGTTTTGTATGTTTACCTCTCTATTATCCAGTATCTCTGCAACAAGCTCGAGCATCCTATGTAGACCCCAGCCCTTGGCTGCGGAGATGAGCGCTGCTGACTTGACGCGGGCTCCTATCTGGTCGATATAACGATGAATTGCTTCCTCGTCGTCTGGTTTGACATCGCCACCGAGCAAATCAACCTTGTTGAGTGCGATGAGCCTTGGTTTGTCAGCCAGGCCCATTTCTCCCAGCAGTGACTCGACAGTGTGGCACTGTTCAGGGGCGGTCTCGCTGGCGATATCCACAATATGGAGCAGCAGGTCGGCTTCAGAGAGCTCCTCAAGGGTGGCTCTGAAGGCGGCGACAACGGTTGGGGGCAGCTTCTGGATGAAGCCTACGGTATCGGTGAGCAGCACCTGTTTTCTATTGGGCAGTGAGAGGCGGCGGGTGGTGGGATCGAGTGTTGCGAAAAGCTTGTCCTCGACCAGCACATTAGCGTTGCTCAGGTAATTGAGCAGGGTGCTTTTACCGGAGTTGGTGTAGCCTATCAGGGATACGACCGGTATGCCCTGTTCGCTGCGGCGCTTGCGGTACAGGGCACGATGCTTTCGCATTGCTTCGATTTCTCCTTTGAGACGCTGGATCCTGCGCTGGATAAGGCGGCGGTCGGTCTCAAGCTGGGTCTCGCCGGGGCCTCTGGTGCCGATGCCTCCTCCGAGTCGCTCGAGGTGGGGCCAGCGACCGGCCAGACGGGGCAGGAGATACTCCTGTTGAGCGAGTTCGACCTGAAGTCTGCCTTCGTGGGTATGCGCCCTTCGGGCAAAAATATCAAGGATGAGGGCAGTGCGGTCGATTACCTTGACATCGAGCGCAATTTCTAGATTCCGCTGCTGGGCCGGGGAAAGTTCATCGTCGAATATGACCAGGTCATAACCGACCCTTTCTTTGAGCGCAGCAAGTTCCACGAGTTTACCTTTACCTATGTAATAAGCAGGGGTTGGCGCCGGCAGGCGCTGTGTTATCGAGCCCACTACCTCGGCGCCTGCGGTGAGTGCCAGTTGTCTCAACTCTTCAACCGAGCCCTCTAAGGACCAGCCATTCATAACCTTCTTGATCTCAACCCCGACGAGGAAAGCACGTTCTGCCGGGCGGGTGTTAACTGCAGTGCGTTTAATAGGTTTCCTCCCTTATTGCTCCTGTCCCCACTTCTCCATTCTGGACAGCCCCTCCTCGAGGCGGTCGTCGGGGGTGGTTAAAGAGAGGCGGATGTAGCCCTCTCCATGTTTCCCGTAGCTGTTGCCTGGTGTGACCGCTACTGAAGCCTCATCCAGCAGCTTCGAACAAAAATCGGTAGAGGTATACCTTTCAGGAACCCTGACCCAAACGTAGAGGCTGGCCTTGGGTGTTCTTGCCCTCAACCCAATTTTCTCCAGCGTCTTCATTACCAGGTCACGCCTTCTCTGATAGATTGCGTTGTGCTCTCCGATGCAACCCTGGTCGCCGATAAGCGCTTCGATGGCAGCGTGCTGGATAGCCTGCGGTACGCCGGAGTCGAGATTGGACTTCACCTTCATCAGGGCGTTAACTATACTCTCGTTGCCAACAACCATTCCGACACGCCATCCAGTCATATTATAACTCTTGGAAAGAGAATGGAATTCCACGCCCACTTCTTGTGCTCCGCGCGCCTGGAGGAAGCTCGTCGGCCGATAGCCGTCGAATGAGACCTCGGTATAGGGGCCATCGTGGCAGACAGCCACATCGTACTTCTTAGCGAAGGCAATAACACTGTCGAAGAAGTCGAGGTCGGCTATAGCTGCGGTGGGGTTGTTGGGATAGTTTATCCACAGGAGCTTGGCTTTATAAGCTATTTCAGCGGGTATGATGTCGAGGTCGGGCAGGAAATCGTTGTCTTCAGTCAGGGGAAGGGAGTAGCTCTCACCACCGGCGAACATGGTGCCTATGGAGTAGACAGGATAGCCGGGGTCGGTAACCAGGGCGAGGTCGCCCGGGTCGATAAAGCACAGGGCAATGTGACCGATGCCTTCCTTGGAGCCGATGAGAGGCAGGACCTCCTTATCGGGATCGAAGGATAGCTCAAAGCGGCGCTGATACCAGGAGGAGATAGCCTGGCGCAGTTGGGGTAGCCCGTTGGTCTCGGGGTAACGATGGTTTGCCGGGTCTCGCGCTGCCTGGCACAGGCGCTCAATGATATGCTGGGGAGTAGGGATATCGGGGTCGCCGATGGCAAAGCTGATTACATCCTCCCCCCGGGCTCTCTTCTCCGCTATCTTCCTGCTTATCTCGACGAAAAGGTACGGCGGTAAGTTCTCAATCCGCTTGGCTGGTTTCATGAAGTCTAGCCTCTTTTCTGCTGATTATTATATCTGCTTAGCGATGCTTTAGCTGCTACCGTGCAGTTCTTTACTCTGAATCCATTTTGCTTCATCGGGCGTTAAAACAAGCACGTCTATCGGCCCCCCCACATTCTTGGGCCGCGCCTGGAAACGCATGGTGTCAATGGTAGTTCGGATTGCGTAAATGGCGAAATCGATGGCATCCTGGAGCGCCATAGCTTTCCAGATAATCGGAGCCGGTGAGCGAATGACCTTGTCGTTGCCTTGCTCATCTTTAATCACGATAGCATTGATGATAGAAGTAAGAATGTCGCCCTGTCCTGACCATGCAGCACCGTAGATAAGAGAGCCATCCTTCTGAATATTTCTTCTCTCGACGGCGTTCTGGGATATGTGGCAGGAATAGATGTGAGGAACGCTGACCCTGCCCTCTTTCTTGTAGCCGCCAATGTGGAAGCCGGCATCAGCATCGGGAAATGATTTGCGGAAATAGTCTACCAGCTTCTTGGGAACGGTAGTTACATCATCTTTGGGCGATAATTCCTCTTCGATAAATCCCTTGATGTGGCTCGCCATGGGAACGCCGCCGAGCAGATCCTGCCCGAAGTTGGCGATGCCGATTTGTTGATGTTCCAGGAGAAACGTCTTGGTAATGGCATCGGAGTTCACGGTCTCCACCTTGAAGGTCTTACCCTGGGCAGCCTTTCCTTCAACTGTAACTGCCTGTCGGCTGTCTGAAGCCATCACGATACCTTCCGGTACATATACAGCTATAATAAAACTCATTTCAGTCTCCTTCCGACTCAGCTAGTCCGACCATTCTCCCCTGAAGACAATTTCCGCAGGGCCGCTGAGCAGCACCTCACCGGCGCCATCCCAGTCGACGGTCAGAGTACCACCCGGCAGTAGTATATCGACAGGGCTCTGGCAGAGCCCCTTTACTATAGATACCACAACTATAGCACAGGCGCCGCTGCCGCAGGAGAGGGTCTCCCCTGCCCCCCGCTCCCATACCCGCGCCCTTATCTCATGACGATCGATTATATTGGCTATTTCGAAGTTTACCCTGTTAGGGAAGATGCGATGGTGCTCCACGAGGGGACCAACGTGGGCCAGTGGGAAGTCGGCAACAGGCTGGTCAGCGAGATAAATGGCATGGGGGTTGCCCATGGAGAGCGCGTGGACCTCTAATTCTCTGTCATCCACAGTTATAGTCCGGTCGAAGACTGTTGCCGCAGCAGGTGTATCTTGGTGCTCAACGATTATCGGTATGGCATCGGGGTCAAAGGTCGGGGTACCCATCGCCACCTGCACACCCTTCTCGGTACGGGTTCTCACTGCCCTCGTCCCCGCCATAGTTTCTACCCTGAACTCGTCACTGCTGACTAAGCCGCTTTCCATTACCGATTTGGCGAAGCATCTCAGCCCGTTGCCGCAGGCCTCAGCTTCGGAGCCATCGGGATTGAACATTCTCAGGCGGAGGTCGGCTACTTCGGAGGGCAGGATAAGAAGAAGCCCGTCGGCGCCCACGCCGAAGTGGCGCTGGCACATAGCTCTGGCCAGCAATGACCAGTCGCGTTGTAGGCTCCGTGCATCTACGAGGATGAAATCGTTACCGGTGGCCTGTAGTTTGACGAAATTCACTTCAGGAACTCCAGCTAGAAGCTTTCTTGTGCCTCTTCCACCTTTATTTTAACGACATGCTTGACTTCGATATTGCGGTCAGCAAACTCCTTGCTTATCTGCTCAAACAGCTCTCCTGAGTCGATGACCTCGCCCTTGCCCCAGATTCGGCATCCCCTCATGCTCTTGGGATGCATTACCAGGATAGAGACGTTGGGATTCTCTCTCAGGCTGGCTATAGTGCGCGGCGAGCTGATATCGGCGAAGACCACGTGGTCATCATCGAGCACTCGAAACGACCCTTTGGCTGAGACGTTAGGGATGCCATCCTTGCTCGCTGTGGCTATTATGGCAGGGCGCACCTCGGCGATGGTATCCTTGATTTGATCCGATAGCTTGCCCATATGGCACCTCCAATAAGTTAAGTAGTAACAGGTTTTAAGGCCACTCTGTATCGTCGAAGGTGATTCTGTCCCTGCGGCGCTTCCAGAAAAAACGCGCTACGTACAGAACAGGGAATAGAATGCTTCCCGCGAGAACCCCCCATAGGAAACGCTTCATAAAGCCCTCCTGTTAGTTATCTATATTTTTACTGAGTCGATTAGAAAGAAATTGCTTAACCAGGCTGCTAATGGCTCTAATGCCCCCTTTTCTGGGCTCGAACCAGTGAATACGCTCGTCCTGGGGCCGAAACCAGTTATATTGGTGGCGCGCAAAGCGGTGGGTGTCGGTCTTGATTTGCTGAACTGCCGCAGGCAAGTCCATCTTCCCCTGGATAAACAGGCCTATTTGCTTGTAGCCCAGCCCTGACATCGAAGGGAGGTCGAACCCGTAGCCCTGAGAAACAAGCCCTTCGACCTCTGCGAGTAGCCCTTTCTCCATCATGCTGTCCACACGGGCATCGATTCGCTGGTACAGGCTGGTTCTGCCTGTTGTCAAACCGATAATAAGAGAGTTGACGAACGGCTCCTTTCTTTGAAGCTGGGAGAAAGGTTTGCCCTGGCGACAGACCTCTATTGCACGGATTACTCTGCGGACGTTCCGTGGATCAATGCGCTGCGCTGCAACGGGGTCGAGTTGCTTGAGCTCCTCGTAGAGCACCTCAGCTCCTTCAGATTCCGCCCTCGCCTCTAGTTCTTGCCTCAGGCTTGGGTCCGGTGGCACGGGAGGGATGCGCCATCCCTCCAAAACCGACCAAACGTATAGCCCGCTCCCTCCTACGAGGAATGCTGGTTTCCCTTTCTGCTGAATAAGCTTCATAGCTTCTCGTGCTTCATTTTGGTAGAGGGCGAGGCTGAAATTCTGGTCGGGATCAACCACATCGATAAGGTGGTGAGGAACCAGAACCTGCTCGTCAGGCGTAGGCTTGGCGGTGCCGATATCCATATAGCGGTACACCTGTCGGCTATCGGCGTTGATAATCTCCCCACCGAAGGCCTGGCTGAGTTCAAGCGCCAGACTGCTTTTACCTATTGCGGTTGGCCCAACTATGGCGACCAGAGAACTCATCCCGCTTTCTTAATCTTCGCCGTCTGCTCCACGATACCTATGAACTCTGCCGCTTTCAGGCTGGCTCCCCCGACTAGGGCGCCATCGATTTCGGGCTGGTTGATGAATTCCGCTATATTGGTGGTGTTGACACTGCCGCCGTACTGGATGCGCATTTCCTGGGCTATGGAGTCGCCGTAAAGATTGGCAACGGCACTGCGGATAACGCCACTGATGGCATTTGCCTGCTCACCACGGGCAGCTTTCCCGGTACCGATGGCCCATATCGGTTCGTAGGCGATAACTGTACCCTGGGGTGAATCAATGCCTCTAAAGGCTGCATTTACCTGTTTAGTAACTACTTCTATGGTTTCACCAGCCTCGTTTTGCTTGAGACTTTCGCCGACACAGATAATAGGGGTAAGCCCTGCATCGAGAGCGGTGTGAACTTTTTTATTGACCATTTCGTCGGTATCATCGAAATAAGCCCTTCTTTCTGAGTGCCCCAGGATTACATATTTACAGAGCCCGGCGAGCATCAAAGGAGATATCTCTCCGGTGAAGGCACCGCTGCGTTCAAAATACATATTCTGGGCGCCGAGTTCGATTGACGTGCCCTTTATAAGCTCACTCACGGTTGTCAGTGAGACGAAAGGGGGGCAGAGCACTTTTTCTGCCCCTGATATGCTGTTCAGCTTCTTTTTCATCGCTTTGACCAGTTCTATCGCCTCAGCCACGTTAGTGTTCATTTTCCAGTTAGCTGCTATTATCGGCATCCGCATAGCATCCTCCTAAGCCCCGAATTTAGCCAGCTTGAGGGCATGAGCCATCGCTAGAGGCATAACCTCTACTGCGGGTAAACGTCCCAGGGCGCCGGATGAGCATGCCGGCTCTGAGAACTCTTTTACATGGTCGGGCCGGCACCACTTTGAATAGAGGATAACGGGAACTGGATGCCAGCTATGCGCTTTCAGTATTGCCGGAGTGGAGTGGTCGCTGGCCACTACTATGACGTCGGGCTCGAGTTTGGTGAGTCCGGGTAGCAGGGTGTCGACCTCCTCCAGGGCGCGAACCTTGGCATCGAAATCGCCGTCTTCGCCGGCGGAGTCGGTCTTCTTCACGTGGACAAAGAAGAAATCGTAGTCGGCATAATTCTGGCTCAGGGTCTTGAACTCCTCTTCGACACTGGCACCGGTATCGAGCGCCTTCATGCCCACCAGCTTGGCTAGGCCACGGTACATAGGGTAGGCGGCGATAGCGGCGGCATTGAGCTTGTATATATCTCCCATACTGGGAAAGTCGGGGTGCTGTGAGAAGCCGCGCAGAAGCACCATATTGGCGGGATGATGGCCTGCCAGCGCTGCCTTCGCCCCGTCTGCGAATTCGTTGGCCAGAGCAGCGGTTTTTTCTGCGGTTGGAGAGAGAGCGACCATCGTCTTCGGTGCCATTCCTATCTGCTGGGGGTCGGAGTCGCTGACATCACCGGATAGTCCGTCGCCGCGGAATACCAGCGCGAAGCGGTGCTCTCTTATTGGGATGACGTGGAGTTCGGCGCCATCCGGTTTAATATCGCTTAGTATAGTGCATAATTCGGCGTTCTTTTCGGTTGAGATACGACCGGCCCTGCGGTCCGCCACCAGACCATTGCTGTCTGTGGTGCAGAAGTTGCCCCGCGCGGCCACGTCATTGCTCTTGACGTCGAAGTCTATGCCCAGCACCTCCAGTATGCCTCGTCCTACAGTGTATTTCAGCGGGTCATATCCGAAGAGGGCGAGGTGACCGGGGGCGCTGCCTGGAGTAATTCCTGGAGAAATGGGGTCAATCATGCCGCATATCCCCTTGCTTGCCAGGCTGTCGAGGTTGGGTGTGCGGGCAGTCTCTAGCTCCGTCTTGCCGGTGTCGGGTTTGGGCAACCCGCCCAAGCCATCGATTACCAGGAGCACGATCTTCATCGGTGTCTGTATTGCCAAGTCTTTAATTTGTTCCAGGTTGAGCATCTATCTTACCACCACGTTTTATTTATCTTGAAGCACTTCTACGCCGGGCAGGATCTTGCCCTCCAGGAACTCGAGGGAAGCGCCACCTCCCGTCGATACGTGGCTCATCCTATCAGCAAGTCCTAGCTCTTCAACTGCCTCAGCAGTAGAACCGCCACCGAGGATAGTCGTAGCCTCAAGCTTTGCCAGTTCTCTCGCTATTGCCTCGGTACCATTGCGGAACTCCTTGTACTCGAACACGCCCATGGGGCCATTCCACATGACTGTCTTACATTTCCTTATCTCGGTGGCGAATTCATCTACGGTACTGGGGCCGATGTCCATAACGTAGTAGTTTTCCGGTATCTCGGAGACGGATACAGTTTTACAGGGGACACCGCTGGCGAAGCTTTCAGCGACGATAACATCGCTGGGAAGAATCAGTTTAACGCCCGCACTAGCAGCTTTATCCATCAGCTTACGGGCGAAATCGAGCTTATCCTCCTCGACCCTGGATTGTCCCACAGAATAACCTTGAGCCTTGAGGAAGGTACAGCACATGCCTCCGCCGATGAGTAGTGAGTCAACTTTCCCCATGATGTTTTCCAGTAGACCGAGCTTGTCGCTTACCTTAGCTCCTCCGGTGATAGCGGCGAAGGGATGGGCAGGCTCAGTCAAAGCTTTGCTGAGAAAATCGACCTCCTTCTCCATGAGAAAACCGGCGACTGCTGGTAGGTATTGAGCGATGCCTGCTGTGGAGGCATGAGCCCGGTGAGCAGCGCCAAAGGCATCGTTAACATAGACATCCGCCAGTCGGGAGAGAGCCTCGGCGAATTCGAGGTTGTTCTTCTCCTCCTCGGCGTGAAAACGCAGGTTCTCCAGCAGGAGAGCATCCCCTTCATTGAGACGGGAAACCGCTTCTTCCACCTCCGGTCCGATGCAGTCACCGGCACTTGCTACGGGAAGTCCGAGGAGTTCCGAGAGGCGCTTCGCTACTGGGGCAAGCCTCAACTCCTCGACTACTCGGCCCTTGGGTCGCCCGAGGTGTGAGCAGAGTATAACCTTGCTGCCCTTCTCGACCAGGTACCTAATTGTAGGTAGTACAGCTCGAATACGGCTATCATCGCTAATGGCATTGGTCTCGGGGTCGAGCGGGACGTTGAAATCAACTCTGACCAGCACTCTCTTGCCTTTAATCTCGATATCACGTATTGTTTTTTTATGCATAGGCGGACCTACTATGAGAGGGCGTCCAGCTTCTCCTTTATCGCTTTTACCTCCGACACCACCTGGGGGTCCGCATCGAAGGGACTTAGGCCTTCGCGATCGGCCTCAGTGATCTTGGGGTTATAGCTAATAAATCCCAGGAGTTCAAAATCGGGTAGATTATCTACCACAAAATGGCGGTCGGCCTCATTACTAATCTTGTTGCCGACAACATAGCACTTTTTAATCCCTATATCCTGGGCTAATCTTTTTACCGCCTTCGCCGTCTCAATGCTTCTCCTTCCTGGCTCGACTACGGTTATGAAGGCATCCACGGATTCCGCTGTACCCCGCCCCAGGTGCTCTACCCCGGCGTCCATATCGAGAATTACCATCTCCGATCTTCTGAGCAGCAGGTGGTTCAGCAGACTACGGAGCAGCGCACTCTCCGGGCACATGCAGCCGCTGCCGCCCTTTTTAACGGTTCCCATAACAATGAGTTTTATTCCGTTTTTCGCCACGGAGAAACGCTGGGGGATGTCATCTACTCTGGGGTTTAATTTGAAGAACCCCCCGATAGTGCCGGGCTTTCCCCCCGTTCGCTCCTGTACCAGTTCCTCCATTTGAGCAATAGGGGTGATATGGCTCAGTTCTTCTGCTGGGATACCCAAAGCCGTCCCCAGGTTGGCATCGGGATTGGCGTCTATAGCTAAAACCGTATTTCCCTCAGCGGCATAGAGTCGGGCGAGCAGACTCGACAGTGTGGTTTTACCAACCCCACCCTTTCCCGTAATCGCCAGTTTCAACATCTCTTAGTATCTTTCGACTCCTTAGTATCCTGCCGTATACGACTCGCTGATTATACAACGGCTGGGTAAAAAGTTCTACACTTGAGGGAGCTAATGGGTTCTTGTTTTGCCAGGTATCGAGATTAGAATTTGCGGTCGAACAGGAAAGCGGCAACTGCCTCTAGCTCTGCCCTTGCTGTCTGGGAGATATCGAGTCCGTTCAGTTCCGCAAGTGCATCGTTGTAGTACTTCGTGCTCATTTCTTGAGCATATGCTCTTGCATCAACCTTGTCGAGCAGCTTCAGCACCTCGTCAACGTCGGCGTAACTAATCCTCTTTTTTCTATAAGTCCGAAGCAGGCGCTCTCTGTCTTCGCCTTTTGCTTTGCTCAGGGCATAGACAACAGGCAGGGTTTTTTTTCGCATTTGTATATCGGAAGCGACGGGTTTGCCTGTAGCCTTTTCGTCGCCCCAGATACTCAAGACATCATCATGCACCTGGAAGGTCATTCCCAGAGCATGGCCGAAGGTTCTCATATGGGTTATGACTGATTCGTCTTCAGTGGCCATAAGAGAGCCAATCTCGAGAGAGCTCCGAAATAACGCAGCGGTTTTACCACTGATCATTGCCAGATAATCCTTGACCTTAATATCCAGGCGGTTCTCATAGCTGAGATCGAGATACTGGCCTTCGCAGAGCCTGAGGCTGGCCTCTCCCAGGATGCTGGCGGCCCGCACCGTTTTCTCATGTGGGACGCCTCTCTCTTCAAGCCTTAAAAGAGACGACAGGGCTAAGGCGTGCATCCCGTCACCGGCGTTAATGCCCTGGGGAAGCCCCCAAATGCTCCAGACAGTTGGTCTGCCTCTGCGCTCTCTGCTCGAGTCCTGGATGTCATCATGTATCAGCGAGAAATTGTGCACCAGTTCCACGGAGGCTGCGACAGGTAGCGCCTGTCGCCACTGCCCATTTAAAGATTCGCAGGCGAGCAGGCAGAGAATGGGACGCAACCTTTTACCCGCTGTATTTCGCCTGGTATGGCCGGCCTCTTCGATCCAACCCATGTGGTAGCGCATCATATCGTACATGGGCAGCGAGGCTTTGCCTACAATGCGCTTAAGCTCAGCCTCCAACTCTGGTCGATATCGCTGGAAAATATTCTCTATGTCTATCATTGCACTGAGAAGTTATGGTTATTAGTTCTCGCTTTATGCTTTCACTATGCCCCAAAAAGATGAAAGTTTGGTCGTTCTCATCGTTTGGCCTTTGTTTGAGGTGTATGGTGTGAGAGTTCGGGGAAGAAGGAAATAATGCTTCGTGCTATTCCCTCAGCATCGATGCTGTAGCTGGCACGGAGAATATCCTGAGGGCCATGTTCGACGAACTCATCGGGGATGCCGAGACGCAAGACACGAATGTCAGTTGCATCGGATAGCAAACTCAGTACAGCGCTGCCGAAGCCGCCGACTAGTGTATTCTCTTCAACGGTAACCAGCCTCTTTGTCTTGCTCGCCAGTTTTAAGATCAGTTCAGCATCCAGCGGCTTGGCGAAGCGGGCATTGACCACGGAGCAGTTGATCACCTTATCGCTGAGAATCTTAGCCGCTTCAATAGAGGGGTTTACAGCGGAGCCAATGGCAAGGATGGCAACATCATCTCCTTCATTGATTACCTCCCCCTTGCCTATAGGCAACTCCCTGAAGTTCTCATCTATGGGTAACCCCGGGGCGCTACCGCGCGGGTAGCGAATTGCCATGGGATGTCCGCACTTCACAGCGGTATAGAGCAGATTACGTAACTCGTTTTCGTCACTAGGTGCGGCTATCACCAGATTGGGGATGCAGCCCAGATAGGAGAGGTCAAAATTGCCCTGGTGGGTCTTCCCGTCCTCGCCGACGATACCAGCCCTGTCCAGGGCGAAAACGACGGGCAGATTCTGAATGCAGACATCGTGCAAAACCTGGTCAAATGCTCGCTGCAGGAATGTGGAGTAGATAGCCACAATCGGAATGTAGCCCTGAGTTGCGAGGCCGGCAGCGAAGGTAACAGCATGCTGCTCACAGATGCCGACATCGAAAACTCGCCCTGGGAATTCCTCGGCTATGGACTTGAGACACGTGCCGTCCATCATGGCAGCGCTGATTGCTACCAGTTTCTTGTCTTCCCGGAAGAGGCGCAGCATGGTCTGGCCGAAGACCTCGCTATAAGAAGGAAAACCGCTGCTGGCGTTAATCTTGCCCGATACGCCGTGAAACTTGATGCTGTCACCCTCGGCAGGCTCGTAGCCCTTCCCCTTCGTGGTAATAACATGGACAAGAACAGGCCCATTTGAGTATTCGCGCGCCTTTTCTAGTGCCTCTTCAAGTCGAGCGATGACAGGGCCGATATATTTAAAACCTAATGCATCCCAGATTTGCGTTGGCAGAATCATCTCCTTGACGCCCACCTTAAACCGCTTTGCCCATTTCCATGCTGATGCTCCCCGGGGCATCTTGTGGATTAACCGTTTCGCCTCTTCTTTAGCTCGATAGTAACGCGGATCGAGCCTGATCTTGTTTAGCAACTGGGATATGGCGCCAACGCTGGGCGAGATCGCCATAGCGTTATCATTGAGAACCACAATCATTCTGGTGCCAAGATGGCCTGTCTGATTGAGACCTTCTAAAGACATTCCGCCGGTCATAGCACCGTCGCCGATGATAGCGATAACATGGAAATCTTCTCCTGCCATGTCCCGGGCGATAGCGATTCCCAGAGATGCTGAAACGGACGTGGAGGCATGACCTGTGCCGAAGGCGTCGTGAGGGCTTTCCGCGGGATCAGGAAAACCGGATAATCCGTGGTACTGGCGAAGCGTGTCAAACATTTCCCGTCGGCCTGTAAGCAGCTTGTGGGCGTAACTCTGATGCCCCACATCCCAGATGACCTTGTCTCTGGGACTGTCGAATACACGGTGCAAAGCGATGGAGAGTTCCACTGCTCCGAGGCTGGAGGCCAGATGGCCACCGGTCTTGGTAACAGTATTCACCACCTCGGCACGTATCTCGGCAGCAAGCTGGTCTAATTCTGGTAAGGTGAGGCTCTTCAGGTCAGCGGGCTCTTTTATTTTATCCAGCACTTTCACTGTTGTCTTTGTTCCTTATGCGAAGCGATCAAGATCGTGTATTGCTATTTGCTCTCCAGAGCTTTTATCTTCTCCACCCTGCGGGCGTGTCGGTCGCCCACAAACTCGGAGCTTAGAAAGGTGGTTACAATGTCGCGTGCCAGTCCTTCTCCTATGACCCATTGTCCGAGGCAGAGTATGTTGGCGTCATTATGCTCGCGGGCACGCCGGGAGCTGAATGTATCATGACATAGTGCTGCTCTGATGCCGCGCACTTTATTGGCGACAATGCTCATACCGGTTCCCGTACTGCAAATCAGGATGCCCTGATCGAATCTGCCCTGTGCAACTGCCTCAGCTACCGGATGCCCGATATCAGGGTAATCAATGGAGCCGGTATCGTAGCAGCCGAAATCCTCGTACTTATGGCCTAGCTCTGAGAGCAGACTTATTACAGCCTGCTTCAAGTCGAACCCAGCATGGTCTGAGCCAATAGCAATCTGCATTGTCTACCTCCCAGATAGCATAGATTGTAAAATACTTGGCTACAGAAGTGACTGTGCTTTAGGATCAGCAGGCATCCCTCGTTTAGCCTTGCCACTCGGTCTGTGGCCTGTATCATTCTCGATGCTCTGTCTTTCAGAATCCAACTTAATAGTCTACCATACCGATGTAAGTATGCAAAGCTGGATTGCACCAGCGCCGGAAGCTTCTGCCTAACTCTTTCCTAGAGGAAAACCGCAAACTTTTTCGATTTCCCTGCGTGGAACGGCGCCTGCCCTAATGAGGACGGGTACATTACTGCTGACATCTATCACGGTGGACTCCAGCCCGCCTGGACATCGGCCGCCGTCGATAATTAGATCAACTCCTTTCCCCAGTTGTTCACGTACCTCTCTGGCAGTGACCGGACTTGGCTTTCCCGAAAGGTTGGCGCTGGTTCCGATTATGGGTGCACCGAGCCCCTGGATGAGGGCAATGGTTATCTGATGGTTGGGGATACGTACCGCAATCGTATCTCCCCCCGCGGATACAATGCTGGGCACCCAGGGTCCTTTTTTCAACACTAAAGTGAGACCGCCGGGGAGGAAATGCTCCGCCAACTGCCATGCTAGCTCAGGCACCATGGCAGCGACCTTTGACAGGTCAGGCTTATCGGCGACCAGCAGGGGGAGGGGGAGGGTTTGCGGGCGCCTTTTAACCCTGTAAATCTTCTCGACCGCCTGTGTATTGAGCGGGTCGGCTCCCAGACCGTAGACGGTATCTGTGGGGAAGGCGACTATCCCCCCTTGCTTGAGTATCTCTAGAGCGAGTTGAATCTGTTTTTCAATACTCGGTTCACTCGGCATTTCGGGCTGTCCATGACTGTATTTAAATGATGGTGGAGATGCTTGACTTGAGTATAGCACGGTGGTAATCTTTGGTCGAGGTAGGAGCAAGGATTCGGAGCTCTTGTGGGAGTAGTATTTTGACAGTAGATAATAGCAAGCAAGACAGCCACCGTGTTGCTGTCAGCGGTGACGTCGAGGTATCTACATACCTGGAGATTGCGGAGGAGAGACGGGGGGAGCAGCCGCAAGCGGAGCCCGAAGAGCGATTTGGGGCAGAGCGCGAGGCTGTGGTGATAGTTGATTTCGGCTCCCAGTATAGCTGGCTTATCGCCCGTCGGGTACGCGAGTGCCGGGTCTACTGCGAGATTGTACCCCATGACGCCCCCTGGGAGAATGTCGCCCCATTGGAGCCTAAAGGCTTCATACTGTCTGGGGGGCCTGGCAGTGTCTATGAGCCGGAGAGGCCACAGGCACCTGCCTATGTTTACGAGCAGCGTCTCCCTGTGCTGGGAATCTGCTATGGGATGCAGCTTATAGCTCATCAACTGGGTGGCAAGGTGGCACGGGGAACCAAGCATGAGTACGGCCTCGCTGTTCTTCATCAGAACTCGGTTGACACTCCACTCTTCGCCGGTCTTCCCTCGGAGATGCCGGTATGGATGAGCCACGGTGACCGGATTGAGGAGATGCCACCAGGGTTCACATCGCTGGCCTATACCGACAATTCTCCCATTGCAGCTATGGGCAACGAGCAGGGTGTCATCGGATTGCAGTTTCATCCGGAGGTGGCCCACACACCCCAGGGCAAGAACATTCTGCAGAATTTCCTCTACAACATTTGTGGCTGCAGCGGGACATGGACGCCCGGCAGCTTTGTTGCCGAAAGCATCGAACGTATTAGAGAGCAGGTAGGGGAAGGAAAGGTTATCTGCGCCCTTTCTGGGGGGGTTGATTCGGCGGTGGTGGCTACCCTTATGCACAGAGCCGTCGGCGACCAGTTGACCTGCATTTTCGTCGATACCGGTCTGCTGCGCCGGGAGGAGGGTGAGAGAATCAACAACACCTTCCAGAAGAATATGAGAATGAATTTTATCCATGTCGATGCCAGCGACAGGTTCCTGGAGAAGCTCAAGGGGGTGATCGACCCCGAAGAGAAGCGCCATATCATCGGGGAGGAATTTGTCAAGGTATTCGAGGAAGAAGCAGCTAAGATCGGGCGGGTCGATTTCCTGGCTCAGGGTACTCTGTACCCGGACGTTATAGAGAGTGCCCTCTCAGGCAGCAGGGTGGCGGCGACTATCAAGACGCATCACAATGTTGGTGGTCTGCCCAGCGTTATGAAGCTTTCTCTGGTCGAACCCCTGCGATATCTATTTAAGGACGAGGTGCGTGAGGTGGGGCTGGAGCTCGGTCTGCCTGAGGAGATGGTTTACCGCCAGCCCTTCCCCGGTCCGGGGCTTGCTATTCGTATCATCGGCGAGGTGACAAGGGAGCGGCTGGAGATAGTCCGCGGCGCTGACTGGATTGTTATGAGCGAGATTAAAAACGCCGGCCTCTACCGTCAGCTCTGGCAGAGCTTCGCCGTGCTCACGCCGGTGCAGAGCGTGGGCGTGATGGGGGACTCAAGGACTTACGGATACATGGTAGCGTTAAGGGCGGTAACCTCTGAGGACGCTATGACAGCGGACTGGGCGCGTCTGCCCTATGAGCTCCTGGCGCGAATATCCAACCGCATCGTCAACGAGGTACCCGAGGTGAACCGGGTGGTCTATGATATATCCTCGAAACCTCCTTCGACCATAGAGTGGGAGTAGACTTCAGCTGTTTGTTGCTTTACAATACCTTTCAAAATACCGGGGAAAGGGGGTGAAAAGAGTGGAAGACTCTGGGAGACCCGAATTGCCAAGTTATACCGTTCGACCTTGGTATGTGATTACGTTCGGCTTGCTCAGCCTTGCGTGCCTCGTTATGGGCATCGTAACCGATGCTACTGAGGAGACGCGGATCGGCCTGTTGGCAAGTACCTGGTTACTGGCCTCAATAACACTCATGATAGCTAGTTTAGGCTCAGCGATGATAAGCCTGCTCGTAGCTATTAGCAGGAGGAGGTAGCCTGCCGCCGGGGGAAT